>Ga0247803_1000025_pt1 | contig 147545 bp, 126 predicted proteins | sample UWRJL014104B1_FD_180928 | JGI IMG/M metagenome (GOLD analysis project Ga0247803, IMG submission 180928) | Plant litter microbial communities from Arlington Agricultural Research Station in Wisconsin, United States - UWRJ-L014-104B-1 | ecosystem: Environmental > Terrestrial > Plant litter >... | reverse complement strand
CGTGAAAATTTTATTACTCGCATCTTTGCTTTAAATGATTGGCGACAAAATCTGCAAGAAAACCCTACTGCCAAGAAAATTATCGATTTCTATTCGCGCTATAAATACCAGGTTATGGCGCATCATGTTCCCAGTTATTTTTCGATTGGAAAGTTTTTAGCAAATCTTTCTGAGCGGCCTATTGATGAAATTAACCGTGACTTTATTCAACTACTGATGACTGCTTTAGGGAATCAAGCTTCACGCAAAGGAAATACCAATGCCATGATGCATTTGCGCGGTTATTTGAAAATGCACATTAGCAAATTGGAAAAAGAAGAGCTGAGTCACTTAATAGAGTCTTACGGTAAAGGGATTGTACCCTTGATTGTGCCTTTAACATTGCTCAAACATCATTTAATGACGTTGGATAATCCCTATTTACAAAATCAAACATTTTGGTCACCGCATCCTGATGATTTGGGTCTGCGCAATCATGTGCTTGAGCATTAAGGTTCACTTATGATTGAACAATTGGTAAGAGAGAGCATGCAAAACCCAATTCCTATTCGCGAAATATCACGACTCACTGGTGTTAACAGCGTAACGTTGCGCGCCTGGGAGCGACGTTATGGTTTAATAAAGCCGCTGCGTACCAGTAAGGGTCATAGATTATATAGTCGCGACGATGTGGATTTAATTAAAACAATTCAAGCGTGGTTGGCGCGTGGTTTAGCGATTGGCAAAGTAAGCGAGTTATTGGACTCAGGGCTGCCCGATAAAGATGTGGATGTTGAAAATATTTGGCAACGTTATTTGAGCGAGTTGCTTGCCATAATGGCTGAATTAAATCTCGGTAAGCTTGAGGCTTTTTTCAATCAATTATTTTCTGTGTATCCCGCTGCATTAATTGCTGATCAACTTATTTCTCCTGCATTAGGTAATCTTAATCAAGAATCTTTTGGCAATGGTGTTAAAAAATCTATCTTAGTAAATAGGCTGTCAGAATACTTATTAATGCTAACGCGGCGCCAACGCCAGCAAGCAAAGCAAAAACATATTGCAGTTATCCAATTAAATACGCCTGCGAATCCCTTGCTGAATACGCTGCTGCATTATGGCTTGACGATGAGTCAGTTGAAATCTGAATTGCTTGGGTTGGTATCTGTTGCAGAAATTGTATTTGCGGCAGAGCAGTTGGCATTAGATGGTTTTGTTGTGTTTAACGATGCTTGTTCCAGTTTGGGCGAATTCCAAAAAGAGTTGATGCAGTTAACGCAAATAACCTCTTTACCGGTTGTTGTTGGTGGAAAACTGATTCATGCACTAACCGCCGAACTTCCGTCGCACGCACATCTTGCAGCGGACACAGGGCAGCAAGATGTTATGGATATTCTGAATACTATTTTTCCAGACAACTCTGTTAACGATGCTCAACATGAAGACTGAAAAATTTAAACGTATTGTCTGGTTCAGGCACGATTTACGCATTTACGATAACCCCGCGCTATTCCGCGCAGCAGAAGAGCAAGAGGGTGTGCTGGCAGTGTATTTTATTTGCCGTGAAATGCTCACTAACCATTTGGTTGCACCTGCACAAGTAGATTTTACTCGACGCCATTTATTACAACTTAACAGTGATTTGGCGCAACTGAATATTTCACTGCTGGTTATTCATGTTGATAAAACGGTAGAGATTATTCCGCATTTGCAGACGTTGATGCACCAGTATCAAGCGGAAGAGTTATTTTTAAATGCTGAGTATCCACTGGATGAATTTAATCGCGACAAAAACGTATCGGAAACCTTGCGCAACCAAGGTTTAGTCGTAAAACGTTTTCATGATCGCGTTATTATTCCGCCCGGTATGGTGCGCAATGGTAAAGGCGAGCCGTATAAAGTATTTACCGCATTTAAAAACAATTGGATTCAGCAGGCGAGAGTATTAACTTTCCAGCCACTAAAAAAACCAAAAGTTCAAGCGCCACATAGTTTCACAGGTTTAACGGATCAGCAGATTAATGATTTATTCAAAGGAATTGAGCTACGCGATTTATCTACACTTTGGCCAGCGGGTGAAAAAGAGGCCAGCAAACGTCTAAAGGTATTTATTGATAACGATATTGAAGATTATCAAACTGCACGAGATTTTCCGGATCAGGAAGGGACATCAACATTATCGCCTTACTTGGCCATAGGTTCTATTTCTCCGCGCCAATGTATAGCGGCTGCTTTACAGGCAAATCAAGGCGAGTTGGATTCTGGCAATGTTGGTATTAGAACTTGGATTGGTGAATTAATTTGGCGCGACTTTTATCAGCATGTGGTGGTGGATTTTCCTGACGTGTGTAAATTTAATGCTATGCAGCGGCACACAGAAGCTTTCCCGTGGCGACATGATGAAAAACTATTTCAAGCGTGGTGCAATGGGGAGACAGGCATTCCGATTGTGGATGCAGCCATGCTGCAATTAAAAGAAACAGGTTGGATGCACAATCGCCTACGTATGGTGGTTGCCATGTTCCTCACCAAAAATTTGCAAATTGATTGGCGGATGGGGGAGCGTTATTTTATGACGCAATTAATCGATGGTGATTTTGCGGCCAATAATGGTGGTTGGCAGTGGAGCGCTTCAACTGGAACGGATGCCGCACCTTACTTTCGCATCTTTAATCCTGTTAGCCAGTCGCAACGCTTCGATGCGGATGGCGCTTTTATCCGGCATTACTTGCCAGCCTTGGCGAAGCTGCCAGCAAAAATCATTCACAACCCACCCCCAACGCCTGGTTATCCTTTACCAATCGTAGATTTATCGATCAGTCGCAAAGAAACTATTGCCTTGTTTGGTGCGCTCAGAAGTTAATGTTTCATAGGAATTGGTGAAATGATTTAAAGCTCTCCCTGCTGAAGAAGGATGTAAAACTTTTCTAAAGAATTATACTGTGCGCAAAAACCTTCTTAAGGTTCGGTTAATTATAAAGAGGCCTCATCACTATGCGAGTTCTTCAACATTGTGCGCTTTTTGTAGGATTATTCTGCGCTTCCAGTGCTATGGCAAATAACGGTTATGTGGTTTCTGGTGCTGCCTACAATCTTAAAACGGGAAAATTAGCCTACCGTGAGCTGATTACACCATTAGATGTAAACGGGTTGGTTCAGGTTAATTACGCAAAGCCGGATGGTGTAATCTTCGCCCGAAAAACGCTTAATTATGGTACCGAAGTTTTCCAGCCGGGGGTTGAGATTGTTGATGATCGAGATGGGGAGTCGGTCTCTGCAATATTTGATGCTGGCCGCTTACTGTTAACCCATAAAAAGAAAGATAGCGCGCAAACAAAAACCTTGTATGAAACATCCAAGTTGATTATTGATGCGGGTGTAGATGCATTTATTCAACTGAATTGGGTAAAAATTACATCGGGTAAAAAGGTAGAGTTTGACGTAGCCGATGCTCGTAATTTAGGCGTTGAAAAATTTGTCATCAAAGAAGTTGATTCGAGTGTATCCCCCTTAGCTTATAAAGGTGCAGCAGAAGCTTGGAAGTACTTTAGAGTAGATACAGCCAACAAACTCTCGTCGATTTTTGTTGAACCTATTTATTTCGCTTACGACCCGGATGGAAAATATTTGATGCGTTACCAAGGCCGTGCAAATATCGATAGTGATGCCGGTGAAGCATGGAGTGTGCGAATTGAGTATGAGTATTTCTAATGGTCTTTACAAAGTATGAATAAAATAAAAGCGCCTAAAGGCGCTTTTATTTTTAGAGGCGTTCTTTAGTAGACGTAAGCTGCGCCGGCACCGGCAGCAGAGTTATCGGCTCTGTCACCATTAATGCCTGCAGCTTTACTTGCCTCTCGATAGGCACCTACGGCCAAGCTTTCGCCACTGTCATCCAGCTTAAGCGTACGCCCAAATCTATCTAGCGCATTGCTATTAGGCGCTTTTACGTAGCTTTTCTGCATCCATGTTGTACCTGAACGATTAAATACGTAAGCCGCACCGGAGTTGCTAGAAGATGCGTCAAGTTGATCGCCATTGATGCCTGTTGCTAAGCTGGACTCAATCCAGGAGCCTACCGCTAATATATTGCCATTTGCAGATAGGGATACGGCAGTACCAAACTGATAGAAGGGCTTCACAATATTGGGCTTGATATAAGCCTGCTGAGTCCAAGTTGCACCTGCTCCGGTGAAAACATAGGCGGCACCAGATCCCACATAGGAATCATCTTTTGGATCATAAATTGTATCGCCGTTAATTCCTCCGGCTTTTGTCCAGTCGCCGGGCGTGCCGACGGCAAGAGTTGTTCCGTCAGCCGACAGAGCCAAGCTTGCGCCAAAGCTTTGGTTGATCTGGATAAACGAAGGTTTCAATTTGGTTTGCTCAGTCCATGTGTTTACGTTGCGTGTAAATACATATACGCCGCCGTTGTTTAATAGATACTCAACACCATCAATAATGACTGTGTCGTTATTGGCGTTAGATGTTTTGCTATCTTCACCTGGTGCACCAACAGCCATTAAATTGCCATCATGTGACAGAGCAATACTTTGGCCAAAGAAGTCCTGCGAGTTTGCATCTGAAGCTTTTACGTGAGCCTCTTCCTTCCAGCCACTTTCGTGAAGACGATAGATATAGACAGCTCCTGAATTTGGGCCTCCAGGAATAGTCGCGTCCATAGAACTGTTAGTTGACGAGGATGAAGATGATGACGAGCTGCTGCTTGATGAGACACTCGATGTGCTAGTCGAAGAGCTACTGGTAGCAGGCACCAAACATGAAAAGGCTTCTGAGCTGCTGCTATTTGAATTGAGTGCTGTGATACCTGTAATCATAAGACCTTCCACCGATGAGCCTACGGCTAATGTTTTACCATCTCCTGATAAGGCCAAGCTGGAGCCAAAAGCGTATTCTATGAAAGGAACTTGCCTCAATGGTTTGATATACGCCGTTTGATTCCATTGAGTATTGGTGCGCGTGAAGACATAAACCGCCCCTATGTCAAGAGAGGTTCTGGAAACAACATGGCCTGCTGAATTAGATGCACTTGAAGATGAAGTCAGATACAGGGGAGGGCAGTTAACACCAATTGAGTAGCTATCCTCATTTAATGCACTTACGGCCAGCGTATTGCCATCTGTACTTAATGCGACTTGATAACCAAAACGGGCATTGGGAAGGGATTGTGTAATGCCATCGTTTGGCTGCTCAGTATTGGAGGCTTTGAGATAGGCCTCTTGTTGCCAGTTACCTTGCACTTTAGCAAATACGTAAACGGCACCAGACGTTGGGCTGGTATTGCTGGTTTGATCACCGTTGACACCAATTGCATTACTTGCCTCTGCGGGTGCACTCACCGCCATAGTTTGGCCATCGCCAGAGATAGCTACGCTCCAGCCAAACCAATCATTTGCCTCTGTGTTCGAGGCTTTTAAGTAGGTGATGGCCGTGTTCATTGCGCTGTCAGCAACAATCACAGTTGAATCCTGGCAGCCGTCATTATTACAAGCCTGAATTTTATAGCTGCTATTAACCCAATCTGTTAAATGGACGCTGACAGCGTCACTCACTGTAGTAGCAGTGAAATCGGAGCCAATTTGTGCATAGGCGCTATTGTTATCGGCTTTTTTCATTAATTTATAGAAAGTAGCACCAGGTGCCGCTGACCAATCAAATTTGATTGCTTTAGTACCACTAGCAGACACTTTTACGTCTGGCCATGTTCCGCTCAGGGGTGGCGTTACAGGAGTAGAGCTAAATGCATGGGAACTAGAGCTACTTGATGAGCTATTGTTCGAGCTTTTATTGCTATCGCCACCGCAGGCGCTAAGCAATAAGCCTGAGCCCAAGGCAACTAATAAAAGGGTGCTATTTTTCAGTAAACGCGGGATTCTAACGATATTCATTCAGCCATTTTCCTGATGTTTCAATATAGCCGGCGATTCTGTGTGGCGCGGCGCTCGGTGTCAATCTAAACCCATCAATATCTTCAATGCTTACGCAATTAGTATTAGGGTTAAGTGCTTAACGTGGGTATTTACGGCTGTTTTAAGACACTCATACATGCCATAGGTTCATTGTGACTGTTACACTTCTTTATAGTGTTTTTAAGCGTTAAATCATCAGCAAATTCTTATATAAAGGTTAGTCAGGAAAATTGATATGTTTTCAGGCATTAAATTTATCGGTCTTACCGGTATTGCGGTGGCAACGTATTTCGGCTCCATTAATACCGTTGCGCAAGTTGAAAAATTTACCCTTGATAATGGAGTTGTTGTTGCTGAAGTGACGCCAGACATAGGCGGTCGCTTGATGTCTTTTGCATTAAAAGATCAGCCCAATTTTTTATTATTGGCAGACCTGCACACAAAAAACTTGCACCCAGTTGTAAGCGCTGAATCTCCCAATATCGGTTACTTGGGGCATGAAATGTGGGTAGGGCCGCAAAGCCAGTGGTGGGTTCATCAAAACGCCAGCCTTAAGCGCGCTGCTAATAAAGCCGAGTGGCCACCAGATCCGTATTTAATTCTGGCGAAAAACAGAGTGATTGAGCAAAGTGCAAAAAAAGTTGTACTTGAAAGCCCAGAGAGCCCCATAACTGGCATTCAAATGGTAAAAACGTACGCGCTTCTGCCAGAGCGAAAAAACAGCCTCAAGTTACATGTGCGAGCAACTAATATTCGGAAAGAAAATATTGCGTGGGATATTTGGTTTAATACGCGTGTTCCCGCTAATACGTTAGTTTATGTGCCGGTAGCCCGTGAGGCTGATGTAGAACAAAAAAATATGGAGGATGAAGTTAATGCGGCATTGATTTACACGCTGAGCGATGGAATTTTATCCTTAGATATGGCACCGCCGCCAGCAGGAAAAATGTCGCGCAAAGGTAAGCTTATGATTCAACCATCGCAGGGTTGGATGGCAGGGTTTCGCGACAAGCAAGTATTTATTGTGCAATTTCCGCATCAGCCTAAATCAGCGATCCATCCTGAGCAGGGGCAGATAGAGCTTTATAACGAATACAATCCTGGCAATTTAGCTGAGGGTTTATTAGAAATGGAAGTGCATGCACCTTACAAACAACTTGCGCCAAAAGAATTTATGGTTGCCGATGAAACGTGGACAATTCTTGAATACAAAGGCCCCGCAACGCGAAATGCACACGTGGCTTTTTTACGTAAGCTCGCGCGTGAGCTTGATCTAAAATAATGTTTTATCTTCTGCATTAAAAAAGCCGCTGAAGTTTCAGCGGCTTTCTTGGATAACCAAAGTTATCTTAACTAATTGCTTTATCTACAATCGTTTGTGCTTCTGCAATTAAAAGCTGCAAGTGATCTTTGCCTTTAAAGCTTTCGGCGTAGATTTTATAAATATCCTCAGTGCCTGACGGGCGTGCAGCAAACCAACCGCTTTTACTACTGACTTTAATGCCGCCAATAGCGGCGTTATTGCCAGGCGCATGGGTGATGATACTTTCAATTTTCTCGCCCGCTAATTCAGTAGATGTAATTTGCTCTGGCGATAATTTCGACAGCGCTTTTTTCTGTGCGGTATTAGCCGGTGCCTCTACACGGCTTTCTGCAGCGTGACCATATTCATCGGCCAAGGCTTTGTAATGTTCGCCTGGGTCGCGCCCTGTTTTGGCGACAATCTCACCTGCAAGTAGCGCAGGAATTAAACCGTCTTTATCGGTTGTCCATACGCCGCCATCTATACGCAGGAAAGAGGCACCTGCGCTTTCTTCGCCACCAAAACCGAGTGAGCCATCGAATAAGCCGGGGGCAAACCATTTAAAACCTACTGGCACTTCGTGTAAACGGCGTCCTAGCTTTTCGCTAACGCGATCAATCATGGCACTGCTCACAACGGTTTTGCCGATAGCGGTTTGTGCACCCCACTGCGGGCGGTTTTGGAATAAATAATCAATCGCTACTGCTAAGTAATGGTTTGGCGGCAACAAGCCAACACTGGGTGTGACTATACCGTGGCGATCATGGTCGGCATCGCAAGCAAAAGCAACCTGGTAGTCATTGCGCTTGGCGAGCAAACCCTGCATGGTGTAAGGCGATGATGGGTCCATGCGAATTTTACCGTCCCAATCAGCGGTCATAAATTCGAAGGTGGGATCAATAATTTGATTGATTAAATGCAAATCTATTTTGTAGAAATCCGCAATCGCGCTCCAATAACGTAAGCCCGCACCACCAAGTGGATCTACACCTAAACGCACACCTGTATCGCGGATTGCGCTCATATCAACCACATTGATTAAATCTTTCACATAATGATGAATGTAATCATGTTGATGGGTTGTTGATGCTTTTATGGCTGCGTGATAATCCACGCGTTTAACATCGCGCAGATTATTTTCTAGTAATTCATTGGCACGTGCTTGCATCCAATTGGTGACATCGGAATCGGCTGGGCCACCATTGGTCGGGTTGTATTTGTAGCCGCCGTTATCCGGTGGGTTGTGCGATGGAGTGATAACAACACCATCTGCAAGACCGCTAGTGCGACCTTTATTGTAGGTAAGAATTGCATGAGAGATAGCCGGTGTTGGCGTGAACTCACCACCAGCAGCTAAAAATATTTCTACGCCATTGGCCGCAAAAACTTCTACTGCACTAATTTGCGCAGGTTCAGAAAGTGCATGTGTATCTATACCTACATAGAGTGGGCCAGTGATACCCGCTTGAGCACGGTAATCGCAAATAGCTTGGGTAATGGTTAAGACATGATTTTCGTTAAAGCTGGTTTTGGTCGCTGATCCACGATGACCAGATGTGCCGAAACTAACGCGTTGTTCTGCAATACCAGCATCAGGCTTTTTATCATAATAGTCAGCGATGAGCTTGGTAACATCTACCAGCAACTCAGCCGGTAATAATTTTCCAGCGTATGGGCTAATGTTCATTTCACAACTCCTTGGGCGCGGATGATTTTTTATTAATTGATTTTAGTGCTAGATGTTTCGACAGGGATTATTTTTACAATAATGCCTAGCAAAGGATGATCGATATAGTGAATTTCGTTACTGCGCATACTGCGTTCTTGGTTAAGTTTTACAATGCGTTTAACCAAATAGTTATCGCTTTTTTCACCGTCGCTATTAAATGTATTCGGCAGCGCTGGTAGTTCCGGCCAAGTTTCATTGAGGTGTGTACCGGCAGGTGCGAATTGCGTTAACCATAAATTGGTTTGAATGCGTAAATATTGCCCAACACTGAGGGAAATGCTGCCTTCCAATTCTTGATGACCATTGAAAGTTTTGCCTCCGCTAATCGCAATATTGGTTTTTCGCCCATAAATCATCTGACGCCACGCTTGATGATAAAGTAGAGAATAACCTCCTTTAGAAACTGTCGCAGCATGAGGGTTAAGCTGACGCTCACTTGCGGTTAGCAAAGAAAACTCCTCGTAGGCACTCATCTCGCTTTTCAAGCTAAGCAAATTTTCTGGATAGCTTAATTTTATATCTGTAGGCCAATGCTCTTCTGCGGCAGTTTGATTGCGTGCAAACACAATTAGCTCGACTTGATAAAGGCGTTCATGATTTTGTGGGGCTTCTGTTTCAGTTTGTGCTTGGGCGTGAATACTACACAGAAGCATGAGAAAGCTGAGGTGCGTTAGTACACTTATGACGTATTTTTTTACAGGCATAGCTATTTTCTCGGTCTATTTATTGGGTTAGCAATATGTCAGGGCATTAACTTATCGAGCAATCCAGTTACATGTTGTAAGCGCTGTTCAGTGGTTTCCATTGGCAATGTAAATTTAAGCTTATTGGCGCCCTCCAATTTATAAGCTTGAGGCGCGGCTTGAACCATTTTGACGATGGTAAGTGGTTGAACGCGTGTATCGCCACTGAACTCAATGACGCCTGAGCGCGAGCTAGCTTCTAATTTGGTTATACCAATTGTTTGCGCTTTTAATTTTATTTGTGTGACGCGCACCAGGTTTTTGGTTTGCTCTGGTAATAAACCAAAGCGATCGATCATTTCAACTTGCAGCTCGCGCAGTGCTTCTTCGGTTTCTGCATTGGCAAGGCGTTTATACATAATTAACCGTGACTGTACATCCGGTAAATAGTCCGACGGAATTAAGGCAGGTATTCGCAAGTTTACATCCACCATGCCATCGAATTCGTTGGCGGGGTCTGGAATTTTGCCTTTGCGGATTGCTTTAACGGCGCGATCCAGCATTTCCATATATAGCGAAAAGCCGATTGTTTGAATTTGGCCGCTTTGTTCGTCACCCAATAATTCACCCGTACCGCGAATCTCCATATCGTAGGTGGCAAGTGTGAAACCTGCACCTAAATCTTCGGCGGCAGAGATGGCTTCCAAGCGTTTTACCGCATCGCCAGTCATAGAGCGTTTATCGGGCGTGAGCAAATAGGCGTAGGCTTGGTGATGCGAGCGACCAACACGGCCACGCAGCTGATGTAATTGTGCCAGGCCAAACTTATCGGCGCGATGAATAACAATCGTATTAGCGTTGGGTATATCAATACCGGTTTCAATAATGGTGGTACACACCATCACATTAAAACGCTTGTGATAGAAATCAGACATCACGCGTTCAAGGTCACGCTCACGCATTTGGCCGTGGCCAATGACTATGCGTGCTTCTGGCACTAACTCTTGCAAGTCGCGTGCGGTTTTTTCAATGGTACTGACTTCATTGTGTAGATAATACACTTGGCCGCCACGCAAAATTTCACGCAGAATTGCCTCTTTAATAATATTGTCGTCGTGTGTGCGCACAAAGGTTTTTACCGATAAGCGGCGCGCAGGTGGCGTGGCGATAATCGATAAATCACGAATGCCAGACATGGACATATTTAATGTGCGCGGAATAGGCGTTGCCGTTAGCGTTAAAATATCTATTTCAGCGCGCATGGCTTTCAATTGTTCCTTTTGGCGAACACCAAAACGGTGTTCTTCGTCGATGATCAATAAACCCAGATTTTTGTATTTGATATCCGGCGATAATAAAGCGTGAGTGCCCACCACAATATCAATTTTACCTTCAGCAATACGCGGTTTTACTTCATTGACTTCCTTCGTAGTTCGAAAACGCGACAGAACTTCAATGGTAATCGGCCAATCTGCAAATCGGTCTTTTAAGGATTCGTAATGTTGTTGCGCAAGCAGTGTTGTGGGCGCGAGAATCGCCACTTGCTTACCGCCATGGCTGGCGACAAACGCAGCACGCATAGCAACTTCTGTTTTGCCAAAACCAACATCGCCGCACACCAAGCGATCCATAGGTTTGGGCGATAGCATATCGGCAATAACCGCTTCAATTGCACGTTGCTGATCGGGCGTTTCTTCAAACGGAAAGCTAGACGCAAAATTTAAATAGGCTTCTTTCGGGTCTGCAAATGCAAAACCTTTGCGCGCGGCGCGGCGTGCATAAACTTCTAGTAATTCGGCGGCGGTATCGCGAATTTGCTCGGCGGCTTTACGTTTGGCTTTCTGCCAGGTTTCGCTGCCGAGCTTATGCAACGGTGCTAATTCTTCATCAGTGCCGCTGTAGCGACTAATCAAATGCAGGTTGGTAACCGGAACATAGAGCTTGGTTTGGTCTGCATATTCCAGTGTTAAAAATTCGTTAGTTTGATCATCGATAGTGATGGTTTCCAAACCGCGATAGCGGCCAACGCCGTGATCAATATGCACTACGGGTGAGCCAATTTTTAACTCTGTGAGATTTTTAACGATTAAATCAGAGTTATCCTGGCTTTGTTTGCGGCGGCGTGTTTGCTGTACTCGCTCGCCAAATAGTTGTGTTTCAGTAATTAAAGATATTGCTGGCTCCGCCAGAACTAAACCTTGTTCAAGCGGTGCGGTGGTAATGGCGATTTTTTCTTTGCCATTAACGAAACTAGTCCAGTTATCAACAATACTTGGTGCTATGCGAATGCGATTCAGTAATTCCAATAAGCTTTCACGGCGACCCGCGGAATCCGCACAGAATAATACGCGCCCTTCATACTCCATCAAATAGGCTTGAATTGCGGCTAAAGGATTTTCTGCTTGCGAACGAATAGGTAGGCTGGGTGGAGTTTGTGTAACGAAATTTGTGTTGCCTTGTTTTTCTTCCAATAAGTCTGAGCTGACGAACGTACGACAGTAGTTTTTGAGGTAAGTAAATAGCTCATCAATTGCTATATAAATTTCTTTCGGCGGTAGAATAGGGCGCTGTGGGTCAACGCGACGGCTTTCATAGCGGCGCAATAATTCCAGCCAGAAATTTTCAGCGGCTTTCTCGATATTACCCAAGCCGTAGACTTGAGTGTTATCGGGTAGGTAATCAAACAGTGTGCTGCAATTTTCAAAAAATAATGGCAAATAATATTCAATGCCAGGGGGTGAGATACCTGCACTTATATCTTGGAAAATAGAACAAGCTTTATGATTAACATCGAACTTTTCCATCCATTGTTGTTTAAAGCGATTGATACCCGCTTTATCCAATGGAAATTCTTTGGCTGGCAAAAGTTGGATGCTATTAACTTGTGCAACGGTTAATTGTGTTTCAGGGTCAAAGGTACGCAGTGTTTCAATTTCATCATCGAATAAATCCAGACGATAGGGCTGCTCGCTGCCCATTGGGAAAATATCCAACAGCGCACCGCGCACGGCATATTCGCCGTGTTCATAAACGGTATCCACGCTGTGATAACCCGCTTTTTCAAAGTTGCGGCGCATTGAATCAATATTTATTTTTTGGCCGCATTCCACCATTAAACTGTTGCCAAGCAAATAATCTGATGGCATCAAGCGCTGTAATAAAGAGGTTACGGGAACAACCAAAATCCCTTGTTTGGTTTGGGGTAATTGGTAAAGGGTTTTTAATCGGTCAGAAATAATATCTTGATGCGGCGAGATGGTGTCGTAAGGCAAGGTTTCCCAATCGGCGAGATGGAGAATATCAAAATCAGCTTGTTGGTTGAAAAAAGCGAGTTCGCTCTCTAATCGCAAGGCGCTGCTGGCATCTGCCGTAATCACCAAACTGAAACCTTTGGTTTGATAAGCTCCGTGAAGGATCGCCAGAGCCTGCGCGCTGCCGTGCAATTGCCCCCAATTTTGCTTGTTATTGGGGCGAGTAGATACCGGAGGGTGTTGAATAGAGACCATCTTGAAACGCTTTTATCCTGAAGTTTTAAGTTTGAGCATTGTACTCGCGTCGTTATAAAAAGTGGGTTTTAACCTGATTTTTTTGTGCTTTTAAGGTGGTTATGAACACCGCAATTCAATGAGTGATGGGCTAAGCAGTTTTGGAGGGATACTTGCTTAAATACTGGATAACAAATTAGAAGTAAAAGAGCATCTTTTGGGTGATCGGTTAAAAGCTGACCAGTATAAAGGTTTTATTGGCTTGTCTCGGGTGTATAAGGCATGCAAGCACTTTCGTTGCTACAATGGATGCATAATAGTAAAAGTAAGGCTAACGACAAATTAAGCCCAATAGGCTTTCGGTAAGAAAATTAGAGGACGTTAAGGTGACAACAAATTACATGTATGACGTGTTGGTAATTGGCTCTGGCCCATCCGGTGAGAGTTCGGCAATAGCTGCCGCAAAATCGGGAAAGCGTGTTGGAGTCATTGAGAATAGGGTTGTCGTGGGTGGAAGTTGTGCTCACAAAGGTACCATCCCCTCAAAATCTTTGCGTCACGTTGTTAAGCAGATCATTCAATTTAAAGCCAATAGTTTATTCCGTGAAATTGGCGACACTCGCCGCCTTACCTTTCCTCGCGTACTTGAATCTGCGGCACGGGTAATCCCAAAGCAAGTTGAACTGCACACTAATTTTTATGTACGCAATCGCGTTAGTGTACATATCGGTGAAGCATCCTTTGTTAGCCCCAACTCAATTGAGCTGGAGATGGCTGATGGCGCTAAAGAAATAATCACGTCCAAAGATATTATTATCGCCACAGGCTCGCGCCCCTATCGCCCAGATGATGTTGATTTTAATCATCCTCGCATCTATGACAGCGATACTATTTTAGATATGCAGCACACGCCGCGTCATTTAATTGTGTACGGTGCCGGTGTAATTGGTTGTGAATATGCGTCGATTTTTTCTGGATTGGGAATGCGTGTTGATTTAATCAACAACCGCGATAGATTGCTGTCGTTTTTGGATGACGAGATTTCTGATGCCTTGAGTTATCACTTGCGCGATAGCGGTGTAACGGTGCGTCACGGTGAAGAATACGAGTCCATTGAGGCTAATGATCACAGCGTTACCTTGCATTTAAAATCGGGTAAGCGTTTAAAGGCCGATGCCATTTTATGGTGTAACGGGCGCAGTGGTAATACTCATGAATTGAAGCTGGAGAATATTGGCTTAAAGCCGGATCACCGCGGAAACCTTAAAGTAAACGATTATTATCGTACCGATGTTGAGAATATTTATGCCGTGGGCGATGTAATTGGTTGGCCAGGTTTAGCGAGCGCTTCTTATGGCCAGGGGCGCGCTGTTTCTGGCGGGATTTTGGGTGATGTGTGCGCAAAACTAACCAATGTTCCCACCGGTATTTACACCTTGCCTGAAATTAGTTCAATTGGCAGAACCGAAACGGAATTAACACAAGCGCGTATTCCCTATGAAGTTGGCCGTGCTTTCTTTAAAAATACCGCGCGCGGGCAAATCTCCGGTGAATCTGTGGGTATGCTGAAACTATTATTCCATGTGGATACGTTGGAAGTGCTGGGTGTTCATTGCTTTGGTGCGGAGGCTGCAGAAATTGTTCATATTGGGCAAGCGATTATGAATCAAGTGGGCGAGGGGAATAGCATTCAATACTTTTTGAGCGCAACATTCAATTATCCTACTATGGCAGAAGCTTATCGTGTAGCGGCTTTGGATGGTATGAATAGAGTGAGCCGTCGTTGATGGGATTATGCAATTAGTTTGATATTCACTTCATAAAAACAAATTCATAAAAAACAAAAGGCGCATTTAGACATAAATGCGCCTTTTGTTTTTTTGCCTATTTCTTTAAAGATGCCTTTTTGAAAGCTTTTTTACTTTTAATACTATTGAGGCTTCAAATCATCTTCAGACATATCATCAATTGTTTCAAGAATGATCTCTTTGCCTTCATGCAGTTTGGGTTTTACAACGCTGTGGATGACATGATTGTTTTCAAAGTACACGATAAATTCAGCATATTCCCAATTTGAAATGGGTGGGTTACCCTTTGAAGCGTTCTCTTTAATGGGGTTGCCAAACTGGCTTTTAACATGCGCTTTAGTAGCACCAGTTTCGGGTCGTGTAACTTCATATGTTTCTGACGCTTGTGCGCCTACTGGAATTTTAATGTCCTCCGCTAACACTAGGGCAGGAGTGGTAAAGCCAATCAAAGCAAAACTTAATAATAGTTTTTTCACGATAACTTTGCTCACTTGTTTTCCTGAAGGCGACGCTTTTCGGCCATTTGTGCTCGCATAATTTGCTGGCCGATTAGCTGTTGTTGTAAGTCGTTAATGCGATGAAATTTTGCAGCAATTTGAAACTCACCGGTATTGCTTGGGTCGCAACGGATGATTCGAGCAAACAATATTAGGCCCGCATTACTGGGTAAAAACACAATTCGCAACCCAATATAATCGCCAGCATGAAGAGCATTGGTACTGCCAAACGCAATACCACCTTCACTAAGGTTGACCTGGCGAATTGTTTTTGAGGGAGGTAGGGGTTTTTGGTCGGCCATAAGTTGCTGTCCAAGCAGTTCAATCTTTCTATTCAAATTATGCAGATATTCAGCCAATGGACGACTTAATTCTTTTATTTGAAATAAAAACTGAGCGTTATCGGCATCAATTTTTTTGAGCTCGCTGTACAGTTTTAAGGAATTAGCATTGCTAAATAAAGACTCTGCCTGGCCTTTATTTGCAGTTGCTTCATCTATCGTTTTTAGCTCTAGGGCAATAGACTCGTCAATTCGGAAATAGCTACGACGCTCTGACATTTTTAGTTCTCTTAATGTTACTGCATTTAAACATAGCACAAGGCGAGAATTTGTCGCGCTAAATGACCTTCGCAATTGCGGGTTCACTCCGTTTGCGTATTCTTAACGCGGGTTTGTAAGGTGCCAGTTAGTGGTTTACAAGCGCTGAGTTAGTGGGTTTAATGCGCCTCATGATGAAAAACATACCTCTTTATATAGGCTTGCGCTACACCCGCGCTAAACGCCGCAATCAATTTATCTCTTTTATTAGTGCTTTTTCGCTTATTGGCATGGCCTTGGGTGTGATGTCGTTGATTGTGGTGTTGTCGGTAATGAATGGGTTAGACCGCGAAATGAAACAGCGGCTGCTGAGCGTCATTCCGCACGGCTACATAGCGCATGAAACTGCGTTGGTGAATTGGCCAGAAATTGCACAGCGAGTAAAGGCGCACCCAAAGGTTACAGGCGTAGCGCCTTATATTGCCAGCGAGGCGCTGGTAAGTTATGCGGGAGGCGTACAGGGCATACAAATAGAGGGTGTTTTACCTGAAGAGGAAATGAAAATATCGGTTATCAATAATCATATGTTATTGGGTTCGTTGTTAGACCTAAAAGCGGGTGAGTTTGGTGTGGTTATGGGCAGTATGCTGGCGCAACAACTGGGCTTGGCGATGGGCGATAAAGTAGTCATCACTTCATCCGATATCAATATCACTCCTGCAGGTATTTTCCCCCGCAATAAAAGCTTTACGTTGATAGGTGTGTTTCAGGTCGGTAACCAAGTTGATAACAGTCTTGCAATGATTCATTTACAAGATGCTCAAAAGTTTTTTCGTGTACCGGGTGATGCGCAGGGTTTGCATGTAAAAACTACGGATCTTTATCAAGCATCCCCCGTGATGGCCGACTTGGCACAGCAATTTGGCAGTGAATACAAAGTAAAAGATTGGACTCAAACTCAAGGGAGTTTATTTCAATCGGTAAAAATGGAAAAAATTGTTGTAGGTACATTGCTCAATATTTTAATTTTTATTGCCGTGTTCAATATTATTTCAAGTCTTGTTTTAATGGTGGCAGACAAGCGTTCAGATATCGCAGTGCTGCGTACCTTGGGTTTAACCTCCAAGCAGGTTATGGGAATTTTTATTGTGCAGGGCAGTGCGGTAGGGCTTGTCGGTACATTCATCGGTTTAGTTATGGGCTGTGTTGTAACCTGGTTGTTAAATCCTATTATGAATTTGCTTGAAGCCCTCTTTGGATTTCATGTATTTGACCCTGAAACATTTTATATCAGCGGCTTACCCAGTTATTTAATGTGGCAAGACTTGCTCACAATTACGTTCACTGCATTAATTTTAAGTTTTTTAGCTACCCTATATCCGGCGTATCGCGCCAGCAAAATTGAGCCTGCCGAGGCATTGCGTTATGAATAATTCTGCTCAACCCGTGTCACCAACTGCATCACCTGTACTTACGTGCTTAAACGTCAGTAAACATTATGGTACTGGTGCTTTAACAGTAAATGTATTGAATGCTATTAATATCACTATTATGGCGGGTGAACGAGTTGCCATTGTGGGTGCTTCGGGTTCGGGGAAATCTACGCTATTAAATATTTTAGGTGGTCTGGATGTACCGGATACCGGCGAAGTATCAGTTGCGGGTGAAATTTTATCCAGGATGAGTGCAGATGAGCGCGGTTTTTTGCGCAATCGCAGCTTGGGTTTTGTATATCAATTTCACCATTTGTTGCCAGAATTTACCGCATTAGAAAATGTAGCCATGCCGTTGCTGATTGGTAAAATAAATATGAAGCAAGCAAAAGAAAAAGCAGAGGTGATTTTGGCGCGTGTTGGGCTTGCACATCGTTTAGAGCATAAACCTTCGGAGCTTTCTGGTGGTGAACGCCAGCGAGTTGCGATTGCACGTGCGCTTGTTACGTCGCCTGCGTGTGTATTAATGGATGAGCCAACCGGTAACCTGGATACTCATTCTGCTGATGCCATTCAGGCGTTAATGCTGGAGCTTAATAAATCGATTGGCACCAGTTTTATTGTGGTAACTCACGATTTACGTCTCGCCGCAAAAATGGATAGAACGCTTACGCTGTCGGATGGCGTTTTAGTATGAGTATGTTCGGCAATATTTTTACGCGCTTCACTTTTTTAGTGGGCGCGCGCTACGGTATTTCGCGTAAACATAGCCAATTGGTTTCTTTTATTTCGCAGCTATCAACAGCGGGCTTGGTTATTGGTGTTGCCTTATTGATTGTCGTTATGTCGGTCATGAATGGTTTTGACCGCGAATTGCGCGAACGCATTTTAGGTATTATGCCGCAAGCCATGATTTACCATCGCGATGGCATTGAGGATTACCAAGCCTTATCACTTCAGCTCAAACAAGATTCGCGAGTATTGGCAACTGCACCATTTGTGCAAATTCAAGGGCTATTCTCTTATCAAAAGCATGTGGCGCCGGTTAATTTATTTGGTATAGATCCCGCGCAAGAAGCAAAACTAAGTTCGCTGGAGCAATATCTTCCACCGCAGGCTTTTGCGCAACTCGCAAAAAATCCACAAGCAGTAATTTTAGGGCAAGGCATTGCCGATAAATTACGTGTTGGCTTGGGCGATAAAATTACTCTAATTATCCCTCGCTCAAGTGATACGAATGCTGCACCGGGTATTGTGATGCTAGAGGTTATCGCCACTTTAAAAAGTAATACCAATGTCGATCAATCGCTGGCGTTAATGAACTTGATGGCCGCATCGAATGCTTCTGAACTCCCCGGTAAGGTCAGCGGTGTTCGCTTGCAGGTAAATGATCTGTTTGAAGCATCTACTGTTGTGATGAGTGCCATTAACGAATTGCCCGCAGGCTATTACGGTTCGGATTGGACTCGTACGCACGGAACCATTTACGAAGCTATTCAAATGTCTAAAAGCTTGGTGAGTTTGCTGTTGTTTTTAATTATCGGCATAGCTGCATTCAATTTGGTTTCTACGCTGATTATGGTGGTGGTGGATAAACAAGGCGATATCGCTATCTTGCGAACGCTGGGAGCCTCAAGCAAAGAAGTTATCGGGATTTTTATGGTGCAAGGAGGTTTGATCGGTTTGATTGGCACAAGTATCGGTGCAGTTTTGGGTGTTCTTTTGTCTTACATTATCACTGATTTAATCTCTGGCCTTGAGAAGTTGCTGGGCATTCAGTTTTTGCATTCCGATGTTTACCCTATCAGTTATTTGCCTTCTAATTTGTATTGGTCGGATGTTGTGCAAGTAGTGGTTACGTCTTTATTTATCTGTTTTTTTGCTGCGCTCTATCCCGCATGGCGCGCAAGTCGTGTACAGCCAGCAGATGCTTTGCGTTATGAATAAATATTAATCGTATTGTGCTTTGGATTAGATTGGAACGGATTGAATTAATGCGCGATTATCTTTACGTTTTTGCCATTTCCTTTTTACCTTCAGCCTCCAAATATAATTCGATGCCATGTAAGCAATCGCTGCACATGTACTGGCGCCCACCAAAGAACCCACTAAGTAGGGTTTCCAGATAATTTCAAATTCGTGATACAGCCAAGCCCAGGAGAATTCTATTCCTGGCGTAGGTTCCAGCTGCAGAATTATTCTTCCCAAGTGATAAAATGCAAACATAATGAGAGGTATTGTGACTGGGTTGCTAATCCACACTATCGCTATTGTTAGCGGTAAATTGCTGCGCGTTACAAGCGCTGCAGTCGCTGCCGCTGGAGTATGTATGGGAACAGGTGGCAACAGTCCAATAAAAATACCCCAGAAAAACGCCTTGGATACTGAACGACGATTCATATGAAATAAATTAGGGTTATCGAGCAGTTTGCCCAGAAAGTGTAACGACTTGCTGTGTTTAAGGGATTCAGCCGAGGGAATTAATTTTTTTAGCGAAAAGTGAGACATGTAAAAACCATCAGCTATTAAAGATGCAAGCTGCATCTTTATTTCTAAAGGGCTACTGAGTAGCCCTCACTCAATTTCAATTTACACTTAATTAGGATTGAATATTTCCAGAGTGTAAGCCGCATTCCTTCTTTGTGGCTTCTTCCCACCACCACCTGCCTTCGCGTTCATGCTGATTGGGGCCAACAGGGCGAGTGCAGGGTTCGCAGCCTATGGAAATAAAACCTTTATCGTGCAGTTCGTTATACGGAAGTTCGCACATACGAATGTAACCCCAAACTTCTTGCGAACTCCAATTGGCAAGTGGGTTAAATTTTGTGAGTGTGCTATCTGCGCGCGCAAATAGTTTATCGTTTTGAATAACAGGAATTTCAGCGCGAGTAGGGCTTTGATCTTTACGTTGACCTGTTATCCATGCATCGACTGTGGCCAATTTTTTGCGCAAAGGTTGGGTCTTACGAATTCCGCAGCATTCGTGGTGACCATCTTCATAAAAGCTGAATAAACCTTTTTCGGTTGTGAATTTGCGCAACTCATCACCATCAGGTGACATGATTTCAATTTTAATTCCGTAGTGTTTGCGAATCTTTTCCAAATAGCGATAAGTCTCATTATGTAGTCTTCCGGTATCTAAACAAAATACTTGAATATCCGGACGATAATTGCGAGCCATTTCAATGAGCACAACATCTTCAGCACCGCTAAATGAAATAGCAATGTTTTCAAATTGTGAGAGAGCATATTTAATAATTTTTTGCGGGGATTCGGCTTGTAATCTTTGTTCGATATCAACCAGCGAAATTAAAGAGTCATTCATAAGAGCAATTCTGTAGACAAAAACGAAGAGACTTAAGAATAACAGAGCTAGAATAAAAACTCTTGGGGGCTTCGGGATAATTAAATCAATTTATTGGCTCAAATCAGTGCAAATAAACACCTCAAAGAGGAATAACAATTTGTCGTTATTCGTCATCTTTGCTATATTACCACACGATTTTAATGGGTATGTCGCTCTTAGGTTGTTTTTTATACCAATTGCACATTTTGTTTTCTCCTCTTGTCATTAGGGTGATTCGCTTGTCATTATCCCCGGAAAACATCACAGATTTTTGGTCAATTGCAGCCTACGTTGGCGGAATTGGCTTCCTCCTTTTCGTTATGCTTTTTATTCCCCAATGGCTCGGCGGTAAAGCTTGGGGTAGAGCTAAAAACGATCCTTTCGAATCAGGCGTTGTATCTCAAGGTGGCGCGCGCTTACGCCTCTCTGCCAAGTTTTACTTAGTTGCCATGTTCTTTGTCATCTTCGACGTTGAAGCGCTCTACCTTTATGCCTGGGCTGTATCCGTGCGTGAAAGCGGCTGGGTCGGCTTTGTTGAGGCTGTATTATTTATTGGTATCCTGCTAGCGGGCTTGTTCTATTTGATTCGCATTGGTGCCTTAGATTGGGCTCCTGCGCAGCGTCACCGCCGCGCAGAGCTGGCACGCAAGCGTTTAGCCGCCACTAAGTCGTCAGCAGAATAATTGAGGTTTTGTCAATGAAGTACACGCTTACTCGCGCCAATCCAGAAGGTGCTCAGGGTGCATACCCAATGCAGACTCAACAAACTGTTGCGAGTCTTGGTAGCACTGATCCAATGGAAGATGAAGTACATAAAAGTGTATTTATGGGGCGTCTTGAGGATTTAATCCATGCTGGCGTCAACTGGGGTCGCGCAAATTCGTTGTGGCCTTACAACTTCGGTTTATCGTGCTGCTATGTGGAAATGGCTACTGCGTTTACTGCTCCGCACGATCTGGCACGCTTTGGTGCTGAAGTTATCCGTGCATCGCCACGTCAGGCTGACTTAATCGTTATTGCGGGTACGTGTTTTATTAAAATGGCACCCGTTGTTCAGCGTTTGTACGAGCAAATGTTGGAGCCTAAGTGGGTTATCTCTATGGGTGCCTGTGCTAACTCTGGTGGTATGTACGATATTTACTCTGTAGTGCAGGGTGTTGATAAGTTTCTTCCTGTCGATGTGTATATCCCCGGTTGCCCGCCGCGCCCCGAAGCTTTCTTGCAAGCGCTGACACTGCTGCAAGAGTCTATCGGCAAAGAGCGTCGTCCATTGTCATGGACTGTGGGTGAGCAAGGTGTTTATCGCGCCGAAATGCAGCCTGAGCGTGATCGCAAACAGCCTGAGCGTATTGCTGCTGTTAATTTGCGTTCACCTGATGAAGTTTAATGTTAAAAATTAGCCTAAGCGACCGTAAATAATGACCGAAAACGTCACCATTAGCCCTGTAGTGGGCGCTGAACACGAAGTTGTACGCGATCTGCATGCGCAGTTTGGCGCCGATGCTTTTGTGTTTCAGACTACTCTCGATAACGTGCCTACGCTTTGGGTGCCACGCGATAAGTTAATCGATGTATTAACTTTCTTGCGTAACTTGCCGCGCCCCTATGTAATGCTTTACGACTTGTCGGCTACCGATGAACGATTGCGCCAAAATCGTTTGGGCATGCCGGTAGAAGATTTCACGGTTTTCTATCACTTGCTTTCAATTGATCGCAACAGTGATGTACGTATTAAAGTTGCGCTTAAGCTCGATGATTTAACACTTCCAACTTCAATCGGTATCTGGCCAAACGCCAACTGGTATGAGCGTGAAGTTTGGGATTTATTCGGTGTTGTGTTTGAAGGTCACCCGCATTTGTCGCGTATTTTGTTGCCGACTACGTGGGAAGGTCATCCGCTCCGTAAGGATTATCCTGCGCGCGCAACTGAATTTGACCCCTTTAAGCTAGATGCTGCCAAACAAGATCTTGAACAGGAAGCATTGTTGTTCAACCCTGAAGATTGGGGTATGAAACGCAGCAATAAAAATAACACCGAGGACTTCATGTTCTTGAACCTCGGCCCTAACCACCCGTCTGCACACGGTGCTTTCCGTATTGTGTTGCAATTAGATGGTGAGGAAATTGTCGATTGTGTTCCTGACATCGGCTATCACCATCGTGGGGCGGAAAAAATGGCGGAGCGTCAATCCTGGCACTCCTATATTCCGTACACTGACCGTATCGATTACCTCGGCGGTGTAATGAACAACATGCCTTACATATTGGCAGTTGAAAAATTAGCCGGTATTGAAGTGCCGGATCGCGTGAAAACCATCCGCGTCATGCTGAGTGAATTCTTCCGTATTACCTCGCATTTGCTGTACCTCGGTACTTACATTCAGGACGTTGGCGGTATGTCTCCGGTATTCTTTATGTTTACCGACCGTATGAAAGCTTACGATGTGATCGAAGCGATTACCGGTTTCCGTATGCACCCCGCGTGGTTCCGCATTGGTGGTTTGGCGCATGATCTTCCGAAAGGTTGGGATGGTCTTGTACGTGAATTTATTGAATGGCTACCTGCTCGTTTGAAAGAATACGAAAAAGCTGCCTTAAAAAACTCTATGCTGGTTGGGCGTTCAGTTGATGTCGCGCAATACAATAAAGAGGAAGCTTTGGCTTGGGGCGTGACTGGCCCAGGGTTACGTGCCACAGGTGTGGATTTCGATTTGCGCAAAGCGCGCCCATATTCTGGTTATGAAAACTTCGAGTTTGATGTTCCTGTTGGCCAACACGGTGATGCTTACGACCGCTCAATCTTGCGTTTGGAAGAAATGCATCAATCGCTTCGCATTATTAAGCAGTGTTTGGAAAACATGCCGGTTGGCCCTTATAAGGCAGATCATCCGTTAACGTGTCCGCCGCCAAAAGAGCGCACCTTACAAGACATCGAAACCTTGATTACCCACTTCTTGTCGGTATCCTGGGGTCCGATTATGCCTGCGGGTGAGAGCTGTCAAATGATTGAGGCCACCAAAGGCATCAATAGTTATTACTTGACCTCCGACAACAGCACTATGAGTTACCGTACCCGTATACGTACACCTAGCTTCCCGCACTTGCAGCAAATTCCGTCGGTGATCAATGGTTCTATGATCCCGGATCTTATCGCCTACCTAGGCTCAATTGACTTTGTGATGGCCGATGTTGACCGCTAATACTCCCCAGACAATTGCCAGCGATCGCGTTGGTGACTTTGAGTTCAGTGCTTACGAGCGCGAACAAATTGAACATGCGATTCATCACTATGCGGAGCCGCGTGCTGCGACTATTGATGCATTGAAGATCGTGCAAGGCCAGCGTGGTTGGGTGCCAGATGGTGCCGTTTACGCTATTGCCGAGATTCTAAGCATTAATCCCGGTGATGTTGAAGGCGTTGCAACTTTCTATAACCGCATTTATCGCCAGCCGGTTGGCCGCAATGTGATAGCGGTGTGCGACAGCATTGGTTGTTTCCTGATGGGTTTTGATGAGCTCTATGGTTCATTGCAAACAAAATTAGGTATTAAGCCGGGCCAAACAACTCCAGATGGCAACTTTACATTGTTGCCAATCGTTTGCTTAGGTGCGTGCGATAAAGCGCCAGTGTTAATGGTGAATGATGCCACTCACTTTAACGTGACAGCTGACAATATCGATTCAGTATTGGAGCAATATAAATGACTTCCAATGTGAACCTCGGTTTAACCAATGTCGGCCCAGAAACGCATCCCCTGACATGGCGTTACACTAAAACCGGTAAAGCGGTTTTGGATATCAAAGAATATGAATCACTTGAAGGCTATACCGCGCTCAAAAAAGCTGTCGCTATGCCTCAAGCTGATGTTCAGGCTGAAGTTAAAGCGTCTAGCTTGCGTGGTCGCGGCGGTGCGGGTTTCCCAACAGGCATCAAGTGGTCTTTGATTCCAATGGGGCCAGACGCAGGCCAGAAATACCTCGTTTGCAACGCGGATGAGATGGAACCAGGTACTTTTAAAGACCGTATGTTAATGGAAGAATTGCCACACCAATTGGTGGAGGCAATGATTCTTGCGGCTTATGCGATTGGTGCTACTAAAGGTTATATCTTTCTGCGCGGTGAATATATTCTCGCCGGTCAGCGCTTGAATGCCGCCATCGAGCAAGCTAAAGCTGCCGGTTATATTGGCGATAATTTATTAGATACTGGCTTCAACTTTGAACTGAATGTTCACTTGGGTGCTGGCCGTTATATCTGCGGTGAAGAAACTGCATTGATCAACTGCTTGGAAGGTCGCCGTGCTAACCCGCGCACCAAGCCTCCATTTCCGCAACAAGCGGGCGCATGGGGCAAACCGACCATTGTCAATAACGTTGAAACCTTAATGAATATCCCCGCGATTTTATTGCGCGGTGCGGATTGGTTTAAAGGTTTATCACAAGGTAAGAGCCCTGATGCTGGTACCAAAATGTACGGTATTTCGGGTAAAGCTAAAATTACGGGTTTATGGGAATTACCCATTGGCACTACTGGCCGTGAATTGCTTTACACCCACGGCGGCGGTATGGCCGATGGCTATGAGTTAAGCTGCTGGTTACCCGGTGGTGCTTCTACCGACTTCCTTATGCCAGAACACCTTGATTTGGCCATGGATTACGACACGATTGGCAAAGCCGGTAGCCGTATGGGTACTGCACTGATCATGGTTGTCGATGATAAGCAAAATATAATTTCTGTAGTGCGCAATCTTGAGCAATTCTTTGCCCGCGAATCTTGTGGTTGGTGTACGCCATGTCGCGACGGTTTGCCTTGGACGGTGAAAATTCTCGAATCCATTGAAGCCGGCGAAGGGCAGGAGGGTGATATTCAAACCTTGCAACAGCTAACTCGCTTCCTTGGCCCGGGCAAAACATTCTGTGCCCATGCCCCAGGTGCAATGGAACCACTGCAAAGCGCGTTGAAATTTTTCCCCGCTGAATTTGCCAAGGGCATTAAAGCCTAAACAATTGTAGCGCGCAGTTTTCACGAGGTGATCTCGCGATCACCTTAAACTTTAAATCCGTTAATCCTCACCATTATTGGCGAGTCATTTTAACGGTAACGACCTTAAAGAAAGGTAAGACGCAGAATGGCGACCATTCACGTAGACGGTAAGACATACGACGTTAAAGGTTCAGACAACCTCCTTGAGGCATGTTTGAGCCTTGGCCTCGATATTCCCTATTTTTGTTGGCACCCCGCTTTAGGTTCGGTTGGCGCTTGTCGTCAATGTGCTGTTAAGCAGTTCAACGACGAAAACGACACTCGCGGTCGTTTAGTTATGTCGTGCATGACACCAGCAAACGATAAAACTTACATTGCAATTCAAGACGAAGAAGCAAAATCATTTCGCAAAAGTGTTGTTGAATGGTTGATGACCAATCACCCGCACGATTGCCCAGTGTGCGCTGAAGGTGGTCACTGTCATTTGCAAGATATGACGGTTATGACTGGTCACAATACTCGTCGCTACAGATTCACTAAACGTACTCATATAAATCAAGATCTCGGCCCATTCGTGAATCACGAAATGAACCGCTGCATCGCCTGCTATCGCTGCGTTCGTTATTACGATGATTATGCTGGTGGCAAAGATTTTGGTGTTTACGGCGCGCACGACAACGTTTATTTCGGTCGCCCTGAAAGTGGTGATTTGGAAAGCGAATTCTCTGGTAACTTGACGGAAGTTTGCCCCACCGGTGTATTCACCGATAAAACTCACGCCGATCACTATACCCGTAAATGGGATATGCAATTTGCACCGAGTGTTTGCCAAAGCTGTTCAGTGGGTTGCAACACAAGCCCAGGTGAACGTTACGGTGAAATTCGCCGCATTGAAAACCGTTTTAACGGTTCAGTGAATCAATATTTCTTGTGTGATCGTGGTCGCTTTGGCTACGGTTATGTAAATCGTACTGATCGCCCAACAAAACCAACTTTAGCTGCAAGTTCAGAAGTGTTCACTATTGACTCTGCGCTGGATAAAGCGGCTGAATTATTACGTGGTGCAAAACGTATTGTCGGTATTGGTTCCCCACGTGCATCACTCGAAACTAACTTTGCTTTGGCAAGTTTGGTTGGCGACGGAAAATTCTCTTACGGTGTTGCTGCTGAAGAGCAAGTATTAAATAGCTTGATACATAAAGTCCTGAAAGAGGGCAGTGTAACTACGCCTAACTTGCGCGACATCGAAAAAGCTGATGCCGTTTTAATTTTAGGTGAAGACGTTACTCAAACTGCGGCGCGCGTTTCTTTAGCTGTACGTCAAGCATCTAAAACACTTGCATTAAAAATGGCGGCAGCGAAAAAAGTTCCTGAGTGGAATGCTGCACCGATTAAAAATATTGTGCAGTCAGAAAAAAGCCCTGTTTATATCGCAAGCGTTAATGCAACACGTTTAGACGATATTGCTGCGCTGACTTCACGCGCATCTGTAACGGATATTGCTCGTTTAGGTTTTGCAGTGGCGAACATTATTGATTCGTCATCACCAGCAGTTGCAGGCTTATCTGAAGAGTTAACTGCACAAGCACAAACTATTGCCGCAGGTTTATTAGCGGCTGATAAGCCACTTGTCATTTCCGGTGTCGGCTTGAAATCTGAAGCTGTTATTCAAGCTGCAGCAAACATTGCTTATGCGTTGAAAAAGCGCGAGAAAGATGTCGGTATTTCCTTGACCTTGATGGAAGCCAACAGCTTAGGTACTGCCTTGCTCAATACTCAAGGTGGCGAATCTGTTGAAACTATTTTGACTGCCGTTCGAGATGGTCAAGCTGATGCATTGGTTATTGTTGAAAATGATTTGTATCAACGCGCTCCTGCTGAGTTGGTTGATGCCGCACTAAAAGCAGCAAAAGTTGTGATCGTTCTTGATCACCAATCAACGGCCACTGCAGAAAAAGCGACTTTAGTATTACCAGCATCTAGCTTTGCAGAAGGCGATGGTACTTTGGTAAATATGGAAGGCCGTGCACAACGTTTCTTCCAGGTTTTCGATGCGTCTTATTACAAGCCTGAGCAATTAATTCGCGAAGGTTGGCGTTGGTTGCATGCGATTAAATCAACTCTGGATAACAAGCCAGTTGATTGGTCTGTGTTGGATGATGTAACGGCAAATCTTGCTAGCTCTAATTCTGCATTGTCAGCAATTGCAAAAGCAGCGCCAGATTCAAGTTTGCGTATTCACGGCTCGCGTATTGCGCGTGAACCGCGTCGTTACTCTGGTCGCACGGCAATGCGTGCAAATCAATCTGTACATGAAATTCGTCAACCACAAGATCAAGACTCTGCAATGTCTTTCTCAATGGAAGGTATTTCTGGCCCAACCAACAACTCGCAATTAATTCCATTTGCGTGGGCACCAGGTTGGAACTCACCGTCAGCTTGGAATAAGTTTCAAGATGAAGTGGGCGGCAGCTTGCGTGCAGGTGATCCTGGTGTGCGTTTGATTGAAGCATCAGACTCGGCTGAGTATTTCAGTGCTGTTCCAAATGCGGTTTCTGGTTTGCAATCTGCGCCGCTGTACCATTTGTTTGGCAGTGACGAAATGTCATCGCGCTCAGAAGTGTTTGCAACTCGCATTGCAACTGCTTACGTAGCGCTTTCAGTAAGTGATGCACAAAGCCATAGTTTGGTTGACGGTCAACATGCAGAAGTAATTGTCGGCGGTTCAAGCTTTGTTGCGCCGGTTAAGATCTCTGCTGATTTAGCAGCTGGTGTAGTAGGTGTTCCGGTATTAGCCGGTTTGCCAAAGGTTGCTTTTGGTTTGGCGGTTAGCCTGAAAGGGAGTGTGTAATGGATATTTTCACTCCCGAAGTCATCGCGATTATTTGGTCAGTGGTTAAATCGTTGATCGTACTTTTTGGTGTTGTAATCTGCGCGGCTTTTTTGAGCTTTGTAGAGCGCCGTATGTTGGCGTTGTGGCAGGATCGTTACGGCCCAAACCGTGCAGGTCCATTCGGCTTGCTGCAGTTGCCGGCCGATATGATCAAAATGTTTATGAAAGAAGACTGGACTCCACCGTTTGTGGATAAGTTGACCTTCTGGTTGGCGCCCGCGATTGCAATGAGCTTTCTGCTGTTGTCATTTGCGGTTGTACCCATTATGCCGGGCTGGGTTGCAGCTGATTTAGATATTGGTTTGTTGTTCTTTTTCTCCATGGCCGGTTTAGCGGTTTACGCCGTTATGTTTGGTGGCTGGTCATCCAATAATAAATACGCCCTTTTGGGTGGTGTGCGTGCGACGGCACAAACGGTCAGTTATGAAGTGTTTATGGGTTTATCGTTGATGGGCGTTGTGGCCATCACTGGTTCATTCAATATGACTGAAATCGTTAATGCGCAAAAAGGTTGCTGGTTTATCTTCCCACAAATTTTAGGCTTTCTGACGTTCGTAGTTGCAGGTATTGCCGTAACTCACCGCGCGCCCTTCGATGCTCCTGAAGCAGAACAAGATCTCGCTGCGGGTTACCACACCGAATACTCTGGCTTGAAGTGGGGCATGTTCTTCGTTGGTGAATACATTGGCGTAGTGCTGATCTCGGCCTTAATCACCGTATTGTTCTTTGGCGGTTGGTTACCTCCATTTGAATGGTTTGTGTTTGATTACGTTCCAGCATTTTTCTGGTTTGCTATCAAAACTGCATTTTTTATCATGATGTTTATTCTGGTCAGAGCTGCGTTGCCACGCCCTCGTTATGACCAAATCATGGATTTCGGTTGGCGCGTTTGCTTGCCAATCACGCTTGTTAACCTAGTGGCTACTGCAGCGGTCATACTGCTGTTAGATCAGTCTGCTGCTTAAGGTTGAGGTACACAAATGATTAAACTTTTACACGGTACATTCACCCAATTCCGCAGCTTGTGGATGGTGTTTTCACATGCATGGCGCAAGCGCGATACGATTTTGTATCCTGAGCAAATGCCTTACGTTCCACCACGTTACCGCGGCCGTATTATTCTCACGCGTGATCCCGATGGTGAAGAGCGTTGTGTAGCTTGTAACTTGTGTGCAGTTGCTTGCCCAGTGGGTTGTATCTCTTTGCAAAAAGCTGAGCGTGAAGATGGTCGCTGGTTTCCAGAATTTTTCCGCATTAACTTTTCTCGTTGTATTTTTTGCGGTATGTGTGAAGAGGCTTGCCCAACTACAGCAATTCAATTAACACCTGATTTTGAAATGGCGGAATTCAAGCGTCAAAATCTAGTGTACGAGAAAGAGCATTTGTTGATTTCAGGCCCTGGCAAATACCCGGACTATAACTTCTATCGCGTTTCTGGTTTAGCCATCGCTGGCAAGCCAAAAGGTGGTGCGCAAAACGAAGCACAACCTGTAAACGTGAAGAGCCTTCTACCATAACCAAGCACAGGATAAAGACGTGACAGCATTAGCTTTTTATCTCGCCGCTGCGATAGCGATTGTTGCTTCGGTTAGAGTTATTACCAACACCAACCCGGTACATGCATTGTTGTACTTGGTGGTTTCGCTGCTTGCCGTAGCAATGGTGTTTTTTACCTTGGGTGCGCCTTTCGCTGCGGCACTTGAAATGATTGTTTACGCTGGCGCCATTATGGTGTTGTTCGTATTCGTGGTCATGATTCTTAACCTTGGCGCTGTTATCGATGATCAGGAAAAGAAATGGTTATCGCCACGCGCCTGGATCGGCCCATCATTTTTATCCTTGGCGCTGTTGGCGGAATTGATTTACATCATCAAGCCTAACCTTGAAACCATTATCACCATTACTACGGTTGGCCCAAAAGAAGTGGGTATTGCCCTGTTTGGCCCTTATGTATTGGCGGTAGAGCTTGCCTCACTGTTGCTTCTTGGCGCTATGGTTGCCGCTTGGCACTTGGGCCGCGATGCTGATAAAGAGGATAAGGAGAATAATGATGTTTAATTCTGGCATTCCTATGGAGCACGGCTTAGTAGTAGCCGGCATATTGTTTGTGATTGGCTTAGCCGGTGTGCTAATTCGTCGCAACTTGTTATTTATGTTAATGAGTATCGAAATCATGATGAATGCCAGTGCTTTGGCGTTTGTGGTTGCCGGTGCTCGCTGGGTACAGCCAGATGGTCAAATTATGTTTATCCTGATTTTGACCTTGGCCGCTGCTGAAGCCGCTATTGGCTTGGCAGTTGTTATTCAACTTTACCGTCGCTACCAGTCTCTGGACGTTGATGCAGCAAGTGAGATGCGCGGATGAACCAACTCTATCTAACAATTTTATTTCCTCTTATCGGTTTCTTGATTCTCGTATCAGCCCGTAAACGTTTATCTGAGAATGTTGCGGCTTTTGTAGGTGTGGGTTCGGTTGGCTTGGCGGCATTAGTTGCAGCTTGGGCTGGCTATGATTTTTTGAATCAGCCAACACGAGAAGCGTTTGTCCAACCGCTATGGACTTGGGTTAATGTTGACGGTTTTGCACCCGCGTTTAATTTGCACTTGGATGGTTTGTCATTAACCATGCTTGGCGTTATTACGGGTGTTGGTTTCCTGATTCATTTGTTTGCATCCTGGTACATGCGTGGCGATGAAGACTTTGCGCGCTTCTTCTCCTATATGAACCTCTTCCTTGCCAGCATGATTTTGTTGGTGTTGGGCGATAACCTGGTGTCTTTGTATTTCGGTTGGGAAGGCGTAGGTCTTTGCTCTTACTTGCTAATCGGCTATTACTACCGTGATCCCGCAAATGGCGCTGCTGCTCGTAAAGCTTTTATCGTCACGCGTGTGGGCGATGCTTTCATGGCGATTGGTTTGTTTGTTCTATACCAACACCTTGGCACTCTCAATATTCAAGAAGTATTAGAAAAAGCGCCCACTGTATTTGCTGTTGGTTCGACTGCAATTGTTTTTGCCACCATGATGTTGTTAGGCGGAGCTGTTGGTAAATCTGCACAGTTGCCATTACAAACATGGTTGGCGGATGCAATGGCTGGCCCAACGCCAGTGTCTGCATTAATCCACGCAGCGACCATGGTAACGGCAGGCGTTTACTTGATTGCTCGTACGCATCCGCTTTTTGAATTAGCGCCAGATGTTCTTTATCTCGTAGGCGTGATTGGTGCAGTGACATTGTTTATCGCGGGTTTCGCAGCGCTAGTACAAACCGATATCAAGCGTATCTTGGCTTACTCAACCATGAGCCAAATCGGCTACATGTTTTTGGCTCTGGGCGTTGAGGCTTATCAGCCTGCTATTTGGCATTTGGTTTACCATGCTTTCTTCAAAGCGCTGTTATTCCTCTCTTCGGGTGCTGTGATTATTGCTTGTCACCACGAACAGAATATTTTCAAAATGGGTGGTTTGCGTAAAAAAATCCCATTTGTCTATGCCTGTTTCTTAGTTGGTGGCGCAGCATTGGTGGCTTTGCCATTCGTGACCGTAGGCTTCTATTCAAAAGATGCAATCTTGTTGCAGTCTTATAGTCATCCAGAATTGTTCTACGCAGGTTTGGCTGGCGCTTTCATGACGGCGATTTATACATTCCGTTTGATTTTTGTCGCTTTCCACGGTGAAGCAAAAACTGAAGTGCATGCGCTTCACGGTGCAGACTACTGGTTACCATTGGGTATTTTGTTGGTGCTTTCAACCGGTCTTGGCGCATTGATTGTGCCTCCTCTGGATGGTGTTTTGCCTGGCAGCCAGGAAGTGGAAGAGGGCACCAAGCACTTTGTTGAAATCATGGCGATTGCAACCGCGATTGCAGGCACGCTCCTAGCCACCTTCTTATTCTTGTTTGATACCAAAATTGTTAGATCAATTGCAACTTCTTCAATCGGTAAAGTGCTGACCAAATTCTGGTTCGCTGCCTGGGGCTTTGATTGGTTGTACGACAAGATATTTGTTAAGCCCTATGTCTTCCTTGCGCAAATTCTGCGCAAAGACCCGGTTGATAAAACCTTCAATTTGATTCCTGCGGGCGTTGTGCAGGCATACAAACTGTTGAGTGCAACTCAAACCGGTAGTGTACGTTGGTACGCTGCCACCATTGCTGCCGGTGTGGTGATTATTCTCGCCGCGCTTGTGTTGTTGTAAGACTAATAAGGAACCAGAGATGCTTACCTGGCTCATTCTCATACCATTTATAGGCGGCTTGCTCTCTTGGCAAGCTGAACGTTTCGGCAACAAAGCACCGCGTTGGATTGCTTTGTTCAGCATGATTCTATTATTCGCATGTACGTTGAATTTATGGCTCAAATACGATTATTCATTGGCTAACTTAAGTGCTGGCCAATCCGTTTGGGCAGAGGAATTTCGCGTTAATTGGATTCCACGTTTCGGCATCAGCTTCCATTTAGCGCTTGATGGTTTATCTATCTTGATGCTGCTATTAACGGCATTTTTAGGTGTTTTAGCGGTAGTTTGTTCGTGGTCAGAAGTACAACGCAAAGTTGGCTTCTTCCATTTAAACCTCTTGTGGATTTTGGGTGCTGTTGCGGGTGTATTCCTCGCGATGGATATGTTCCTGTTCTTCTTTTTCTGGGAAATGATGCTTATTCCCATGTACTTCCTTATCTCCCTCTGGGGTCATAAGTCAGTAGAAGGGAAGGGGCGTGTTGAAGCCGCAACCAAATTCTTCATATACACCCAATCGTCAGGCTTGTTATTGCTGTTAGCAATTATAGGTTTAGTGTTTGTGCATTACATGCAAACCGATGTTTTAACATTCAACTACACCGATTTGCGCAATACACACATGAGCGCAAGCTTGGAAATGATATTAATGCTGGGCTTCTTTATTGCCTTTGCCGTTAAGTTCCCGGTAGTGCCATTCCATTCATGGCTGCCTGATGCTCACTCTCAAGCACCAACAGCCGGTTCGGTTGATTTGGCCGGTATTCTCTTGAAAACCGCTGCTTACGGTATGTTGCGTTTTGCTATCCCATTCTTCCCCAATGCTTCACAAGAAATTGCTCCCTTAGCTATGTGGTTGGGTGTAGCGGGGATTATCTACGGTGCTTTTGTTGCTTACTCGCAAGATGACATCAAACGCATGATCGCTTACACCTCCATTTCGCACATGGGCTTTGTATTGATTGGTATTTATTCTTTCAATCAAATTGCTATGCAGGGCGTAGTGGTGCAAATGCTGGCACACGGTATTTCTGCCGCTGGTTTGTTTATTATTTCTGGCCAATTGTACGAGCGTTTAAAAACGCGCGATCTCAATAAAATGGGTGGTCTATCTTCGCGGCTATCCGGCATTCCTCCCATAGCCATGTTCTTTGCTGCAGCATCGCTAGGTTTACCAGGCTTAGGTAATTTTGTGGGCGAGTTCCTTATTCTGGTCGGCGTATTTAAGGTTGATATGGTTGTCGCATTGTTTGCGACATCAGGCTTGGTTCTCGGAGCAGTTTACTCACTGATTCTGGTGCAGCGCTCATTGCATGGTGCGGCACAAAGTAATGAGCCACTCGCAGGCATTAACGCCCGCGAACTGACAATGATGCTCAGCTTAATTTTCATTCTGGTCTGGTTAGGTTTATATCCTCAGCCAGTGTTAGATACATCAGCAGCGGTTATGGAAAGCATCGGGCAATTAATAACGTCTTCCCAAAGCATTCCTGCTGCGCAGTGAGGTTGTAATGACATTTACATTAGAAAATTTTCAGGCACTTTTGCCATTACTTATTACTTGCGCGACAACCATTTTTGTCATGCTGGCAATTGCGATTAAACGTAATCATTGGTGGAATGCAACGGTTACGGTTATTGGCTTAAACATCGCACTGCTGTCTTCCTATTATGCGTTAAAGGTTATTCCGCAAACGATTACCCCTTTGTTTGTGGTCGATGGCTTTTCATTGTTCTTTTCTGGTTTGATTATTATTGCCGCATTGGGAACCGCAACATTAACTAACGCCTATATCGAATCATTTAAACGCAACCGCGAAGAAATGTATTTATTGATTACCATTGCGACGTCTGGTGGCATCGTTTTGTCTTTCTCGCACCACATGGCTTCGCTGTTCATTGGTTTGGAAATGATGTCGATTGCGCTCTACGGCATGGTTGCTTATACCTATGATCGCGCGCGCTCATTAGAAGCTGCCATTAAATACTTGGTGTTATCGGCAACAGCATCAGCAATCATGTTGTTCGGTATTGCGCTCATTTATGCTCAAATCGGTTCGCTTTCGTTCTCGGAAATTGGTGCTGGTATAACCCAAGAGCCAAGTTTATTGATTGTTGTTGGCGGTATGATGTTGGTTATCGGCTTGTTCTTTAAGCTATCGCTTGCACCATTCCATTTGTGGACGCCGGATGTTTACGAAGGCGCACCTGCACCCGTTGGCGCATTCCTGGCTACAGCAGCAAAAGTTGCGGTCTTTGCCGTTTTAGTTCGCTTTGCAATTCTGGAATCCAAAAATGTATTAGCATCAACGCCGTTTGTAATCACCTTGATTGTAGTTGCTTGTATTTCCATGATGGTTGGCAATCTACTGGCGTTAAAACAAAACAATATCAAACGTATGCTCGGATACTCATCCATTGCTCACTTCGGCTATTTACTATTATTGGTATTGGTTGGCGGTCAAAAGTTCGGTATTGAAGGTTTTGCGGTTTACTTAGCCATTTATGTAATGACTTCATTGGCTGCTTTCGGTGTTGTTACCTTAATGTCGCATGCAGATGGTAAGCGCGATGCAGATATGCTGAATGACTATCGTGGGCTATTCTGGCGCCGCCCTTACTTGGCTTCCATTTTTACTTTGGCATTGTTTTCATTAGCGGGTATTCCGCTTACCGCAGGCTTTATCGGTAAGTTCTATGTTATTACCGCCGCTGTGGGTGCAGGTTTCTGGGGCTGGATAGGCTTGATATTTGTGGTGCTTGGTTCATCCATTGGTATTTACTTCTACCTGCGCACTATCATCAGTTTGTTCTTGGCCAAGAAACATATGCACCGCTTCGATGCTGAAATTAATTGGGGTCAACGTACCGGCGGTATTATGGTATTAGGCGCAGCTGCATTTATTTTGGTAATAGGTATTATCCCCAACCCGTTAATGTTTATTGCACAGCTGACTCAACTCGTTTGGGTTGCACAATAATTTAACTGCGTAAGTTTCTTTAAAATGCCGACCTAGAGTCGGCATTTTATTAATTGAATTAAATGTCTAACCGTATAAACGCGGTTAATTTGGAGGTTGTTGTGGAAATTGCATGTCTCGATTTAGAAGGTGTTTTGGTTCCAGAAATCTGGATTGAATTTGCGAAGGTAACGGGTATTGAATCCCTTAAAGCCACAACCCGTGATATTCCTGATTACGATGTGTTGATGAAACAGCGTCTTCGCATTTTGGAAGAAAACAATCTTGGTTTAAAAGAGATTCAGGATGTAATCGCAACTCTTAAGCCGCTTGATGGTGCAGTTGAGTTTGTGGATTGGTTGCGCGAGCGCTTTCAAGTCATCATTTTGTCAGATACTTTTTACGAGTTTTCTCAACCATTAATGCGCCAATTGGGTTTCCCAACCTTGTTGTGTCATCGCTTGAATGTTGATGAACGCGGTATGGTTGTAGGCTATACCTTGCGTCAACGCGATCCAAAGCGTCAATCTGTATTGGCTCTCAAAACTTTGTATTACCGCATTATTGCCGCTGGTGATTCTTACAACGACACCACTATGTTGGGCGAAGCAGATCAAGGTATTTTGTTCCATGCACCGCAAAACGTGATCGAGCAATTCCCGCAATTCCCAGCGGTACACACTTTTGAAGATTTGAAGAAAGAATTTATTAAAGCGAGTAACCGCGAGTTAATGCTTTAGTTTTCTTACAAATACTAAGCTGAAAATAAAAAGGCAGAAGCGAAAGCTTCTGCCTTTTTTTGTTTATTGCTCATTTACATTATGCAGGACTTAGGTTGCAAGTTTTAAGTGGATTCTCTTTAAAAGGGGGCGCTACTATAAGAGGGAGTCGTCATCCTCGCGCAGCGGGGATCCAGCTCTTAAAACATATTTCAGTAAAATCAAAAGCTGGATCCCCGCTGCGCGAGGATGACGACTCCCATTTTGCATCAACTAGTACAAATTACTTCTAAAAAATCCTAGTGCAGTTTGATAGCCCCACAATTGCAACTCCGCATCATATCTATCGCCTTCATCGCGCATAAAAGCGTGTACACCGTTCACTTCATGCCACTCAAATTTAATATTGGCATCCGTTAATTCTTTATAAACAATTGCACGACCTTCTGGTGGAATATGCGGGTCTTGTTTGCCCCAAATCATTTGCATGGCGCCGCGAATTTCTTTGGTACGAGTGCGGCTGTCATTGCCTGCTTGCGATGGCGTAACACCTGAATGAATATCGGTTGCGTAAAAACAGCTGGTTGCTGATATAGCAGGATTAATAGCAGCACGGTAAGCCAAACCGCCACCTAAACAAAAGCCCATAGCTCCTACATTGCCTGAATAGTAGGGCAGGTTTTGCACATAATCGATCATCGCTTGCGTATCGGTATCGTGCGCCTCCAAGTATTTATTCACTTTATCGGCGTTACCTTTGTCGCGCCCAGCATCGTCATAACCTAATACGGTTCCTATCGGGTTGAGTTCGTGAAAAACTTCTGGCACCACCACAATAAAACCGTGGCCAGCCATTATTTGTGCACTGCGGCGAATCGGCGATGTTTGCTGAAAAATTTCGGAGTAGAGCAAAATGGCCGGATATTTTTTAACGGCGGTCGATGCATCCTCTTTTGGGTGATACACGTAGCAACGCATGGTGCCAGTAGGTGTTTCTAAATCGATTTGGTGGTGTTGAATTAACATCCCGTTCTCCAAGTTTATGATTTTGTGGAATTGAAATTTTTTTCCAAGGTATCTAGAAGCACTTTTACCTTAGCGATTGTCTCTTGATATTCTTTATCGGGTTCTGAATCGGCAACTATTCCGCCTCCGCCCCAACAGTGAATTCTATTTTTATCGCGAACAAGTGTGCGAATTGCAATGCTGGTATCCATGTTTCCGCAAGCACTTATGTAGCCCAGACTGCCACAATAAAGCGAACGTCTTACAGGCTCTAATTCTTCAATAATTTCCATGGCGCGAATCTTAGGTGCACCCGTAATGCTGCCGCCGGGGAAGCTGCTTGCCAGTAAATCAACTGCCGTTTTGGTCGGCTTCAAAGTTCCCGTTACTGTGCTTACCAAGTGATGCACATTGGCAAAACTTTGCAGGCTGAACAGTTCTGGGACTTTAATGTCGGTGCAGGTTTTGCTTAGGTCGTTACGCAGTAAGTCCACAATCATCAAATTCTCAGCGCGATCTTTCAGGCTGGACTCCAATGTTAATGCGTTAGCGGCATCTTCTTCCGGTGTTTTTCCGCGCGCTATAGTGCCCTTAATTGGTTTGGTTTCAGCCTGATTCTGCTCTAGTTTGATAAAACGTTCAGGGGACAAACTCAATATAGCGCCTTCTGGCAATTCCATATAGGCGGAGAAAGGTGAGGGAAGTGCATCGCGCAGTGTCCGATAGGCCTCAAAACTATCGCCTTGGCAATTTGCGCTAAAACGTTGAGCGAAATTAACTTGATAGCAATCGCCAGCAACTATGTAGCGCTGAATTTTTTGAATTGCCAAGCGATAGCCGTCTACTTTAAGATTGCTCTCAAAGCTATTGATTTTAAAAGAATTTAAATCACTCTTAATGCTTCGCTTTAAGTCGTGAAACATTGATTTTTGAGTAGATGTGGAGCAAATTTGCTCTATTTCCAAAAAGTTATAAGCATTGGAAATAGCTTTATTGATGACCAACCAAGCCTGCTGCTTGTGGTGATCTTGCACTATGGCCCAAGGATAAATGCCGATGCTCATATCCGGCAGCTCAATATCCTTAAGTGCAGCTTCTGGTAGTCGCTCTAAAGATCGCCCCAAGTCATAGCCAAAATAGCCCAAAGCCCCACCGCAAAAAGGAACCTGTTCAAATGATTCTTGTACTGGCGGAAGGTAGCTTTGCAAAACAATAAATGGGTTTTGAGTTGAGGTTTCAAACAAGTCGCCTTGTTGAATATAAGTAACTCTATCCACTGTATTTAAATTAACAGCAGGTGCAGCGCTCAAAATATCAAACCGGCCATAGCTACTTTGCGGATGACCAGAATCTAACCAAATCGGCATCGCAAGATGGCGTATTTGCACGAACCATTCAGCCGAGTTTGGGTAATAGCAGATAGGGAATAATTGCGCAGATACGGGCATTGAAGATACGGCCTAAAAATGTTGCGGGCATTTTAACGCAAAGCACTAAAACTGTTTTGAGTAAATTGGGGCTGGTTTGAGTAATTAAAGCAATTGCCAAAAGCCTCTACAACAAACGCATTATTTGCTGTCAGAATAGGGCATCTATAACAATCGGCAGCAGTTTGAGTTGCCTATAAATCTAAGGACGTAGTTTATGATCGTGTTAGTTGTTGGCGCTCTCGCCGGGATAGTTTTTGGGTCGATTTTTCTGGGTTATAAAGGTTGGTTCTTGGGCGCGCTTTTAGGCGGGCTAACCAGCTTGGTTCTTCAACAGATTAAAAAAATTGGTGCATTGGAATCTGCGGTAAAACAGTTAACCGATGAGCAGCTAAAAACTAATCAACAGCTAGCGCTACTCAAGAATAATCTTCAAGCACCAAGCGCCGATACAAACATTAATCCAACACCCGTGGTAAAAAAACCACTTGCCGATGTTATTAATGAATCGCTAGGGCCTTTACCAAGCGCACAAGTAACTATTCCAACCACACAAATAACCACGCCTAATGAGGCTACTAACACAGCACCTACAACTCCAGCCGCTGAATCTTTTGATCTAGACCTGCCGGATGTAGAGCCACCTAAACCGGCGCGCCCAGTAAGTGTTCCGCCAGTTGTAATGTCGCCAAATATAATGCCATCAGTAGTACCGCGTGAACCTAATTTCATCGATAAATTATTTGGTTATGTGCATCGCTTTTTTACCGAGGGCAATCCCATTGTGCGCATCGGTATGGTGGTGATGTTTTTCGGTTTAAGTTTTCTCGTCAAATACGCCTCCAACCAAGGCCTGCTGCCGATTGAATTACGCATGGCAGCGGTTGCCGCAGTGGCAATTGCACTCATTGGATTAGGTTGGAAAACCCGGCTGAAAGAGGGTGGTTATGGATTGGTGTTGCAAGGCGGTGGGATTGCCGCGCTCTACCTCACGGTATTTGCTGCAGCAAAAATGTATTCGCTAATGCCGACGGGCGCTGCCTTTGCATTGATGTTTATTATTGTAATGCTCGGCGCGGCGCTCGCGGTTTTGCAAAATGCGCAAGTGCTGGCGCTTATGGCCACTGCCGGTGGTTTTCTCGCGCCGATTCTTACCTCAGACGGTTCCGGTAATCACGTCGCACTATTCAGCTTTTATCTGCTGCTCAATATCGGCATTCTCACTATCGCTTGGTTTAAAGCCTGGCGCTTGCTCAACTGGGTTGGTTTTATTTTTACCTTTGTCATTACGTCTGCTTGGGGCGTGCTCGATTACCAGCCGCATTTGTACGCGAGCACTCAACCCTTTTTGCTCGCATTTTTTGCACTTTATTTAACGGTTTCGATTTTGTTTTCACTCAAGCAACCGCCGAACCTAAAAGGTTTAGTGGATGGCAGTCTCACCTTTGGTTTGCCCATTGTTGCGTTTGGTTTGCAAACCGCGTTGCTCAAACACACTGAATACGGTTTGGCGATTAGCGCGTTGATTCTCTCTGTAATTTACATCGGTTTGGCGCGCCTACTTTGGGCGAAATACCAAACCACACATCGCGTAATGATCGAATCTTTTATTGCGCTCGGCGTTACCTTTGCAACCTTAACCATTCCGCTCGCGTTGGATGCACAATGGACATCTGCCACTTGGGCGCTGGAAGCAACCGGTTTGATTTGGGTCGGCTTACGTCAGCAACGTTTTCTGTCGCGTTTTGCCGGTTATTTATTACATGTAGGCGCAGCGTGTTCGCTCATTATTCACGGTATAGATGCGGGTGCGATTCCGTTGATTACTGGCGATTTTATTAGTTTGTTTATTTTAGCTGCATCGGCTCTGTGCATTTCCTATTTGCTCACGCGCTTTGCAGAATACAGTAATCGGTTTGAAAAATTCTTAACGCCGCTCATGCTTATTGTCGGTTGGTTGTGGTGGTTGCTGGCAGGTTACAACGAGATTGAAGCGCACATTCTTGGCGAACACCATTTTTCTGTGCTGATTGTATTTTTCACGCTCTCGGTTGCGGCGCTGGTGTTGCTGAGTGAAAAAGTGCAATGGCCACAATTAGCGCGCATCGGTTTCTGGTTGTTGCCTTTAACCTGTGTATTGGCCATGAACAATTTTGGCGAGGCGCTTTTTATCGGTTATGACGTTTATCCATCGCAAAGTTGGGGTTTGCTTGCGTTGCTGGCATTTGTGTTGGTGCAATACCGCTTTTTGTGGCGCCAGCGCGAAACAAGTTCTTGCGGTTTACTCAGTGTGTTCCACGTATTAACGGCTTGGTTTTTGTTTAGCTTGGTGTATTGGGAGGCGAGTTATTGGCAAAACGAACTGCAATGGTATGGCACCAGCGCAGCGGTTTTGTGGTTCACGTGTTTGGTTGCGCCTTTGGTTGCACTTTTGAATCTCACCAATAAATCTATTTGGCCTTTTGCGCAGTATCCAGCAGATTACAAAAACTTAATTCCTGCACCGCTACTGTTAGGCTTGTTGCTCTGGTTTATTTACGCCTGCCGCTATTCCGGCATGACTAATCAATTTTATTTACCTATTTTAAATCCACTTGATATTGCACAAGCGGCGGTGATCTTGATTTTTGCCTGTGCAATCGTCCGCGGCTTTATCGGTTTGCATTCTGCATCCGCCGCGTTGCGTTATGGCGCAATCGGCTTATTGAGCTTTGCATGGATTAACTTGGTACTGCTGCGCGCCATTTACCGCTACGCAGGCGTTGAGTATGTATCCCATGTGATGTGGGATTCAATCATTGTGCAAATGGCGTTGTCCATCCTCTGGGCAATTTGCGCATTGGTCGTAATGAATCTTTCGCGCCGCTGGCAAGAACGCAAACTCTGGATGCTCGGCGCGGCGCTGTTGGGCTTGGTGTTATTAAAACTTTTCACCAAAGATTTAACCGGTACAGGCACACTCGCACGCATTGTTTCATTTATGGTGGTTGGTGGATTGATGTTGTTGATTGGTTATTTATCTCCAATTCCAGCGAAAAGTAAATCAACGAGCGGTTCAACTGATGAGTCAAAAACAGAAGAGCAAAAAGCAGATGAAGCAAAACCAGAAGGGCAGGTTTGATAGTGGAATTTCTTATGCAGCTTATTAAAAAACCATTTCTGTTTATTTCGTGCTTGGTAAGCATGGCGGCCCATGCTGAAGTCATCCCCGTTTACCAAATAAACGAAGCGCCCGGCACTTACGTACAAACCACACTTACACACGATATTTATCGTTACAGTGCCCATACGCAATTAAATGATTTGGTAGTGACAGATCAGCAGGGCAATAAATTGCCGTATCGCATTACAGCGCCCAGCACGCAAGTGAGCGAGAATTCGCAGTTAACGAATGCACGCTTCTTTCCGGTTGCGGTTGGTTCATCGCCAGAGGCGTTGAGTACTGCATCAATTCGGCTGCATGCTAATGAAATATCGGTCAGTGTAGAAAAAACTAATAACGATAAATTACAAGACCAAAGCGCACCGGTGGATTTTTATGTGGTGGATGTGAGCGATATAAAAACCCGTATCGATAAACTGGTGGTGGATTGGCAAGCATCTGAAAAAAACCAATATCTAGAGGTGCAAGTTAGCGGCACTAATGACTTGAGTATTTGGTTGAACATTGCGCAAACCACACTGGTGCAATTGCAAAAAGAAGGGCAGTTGCTTACGCGCAATAAAATCGCGGTGAATTTGGGCGAAAAGCAATACGCCTATCTGCGCTTGAAATTCACGCGCGGCAATGAGAATTTGCAGCTCACCAAAATTCAAATTGAAAACACCGATAAAATCGCTAATGCACCAGTAGTTGATCGCTGGGAAGTAAAAAGCGCGCTGGCGGAAGATCAGAAGTCAGTAACGCGCGCTGGCAATCACACCGCTGCAATGCCCGTCGCCGCATGGGAATTCGTGCGCGACGATATTGCCCCTGTTGCCAATATCAGCCTTAACCTCGGCACCATTATGTATGGCGATAACATTAAAGTGTTTTCGCGCAATACGGAAAAGCAACCCTGGCAATTACGCCATCGCGGTATTTGGTTTAACGCGCAAGTGGGCAGCGATTGGCAGCAGAGCGATACCATTAACATCTACAGCAATAGCGATATCTACTGGCGTGTTGAGTTCAATGAACTGGTACGCACCACACTCAATCCCAACTTGGTTTTCCATCGCCAACCGCAAACACTGCAATTTATTGCAAACAATGCAGCGCCTTACAAAATTGCAATAGATGATCAAGCCGCACCCAATAACCAACAAACCAGAGCGCAGATTTTTTCGCAGCTGGTAAGTGCTAAAGATTTGCAGTGGGGGCAGGTGGCTTTTACGGAGTTGAAACCGAATAAAGATTCTTTTGTGCGTCATGGAATGCAGGTGAGTTGGAAGACTATTTTGTTTTGGGGTATTTTGTTGTTGGCTGTGGCGGTATTGGTGGGAGTTGCGGTTCGGTTGATGGGGCAGATGAAGGTTAAGTCTTAGATATTCACATGGAGTCAGACGTGAACGATAAAACAGTAGATGGGCACATGGAAATTATTTTTGACGATCCTCTCGATTGTAAAAGAATGGTTTCTGAAGCGCTTTTAAGGAAAAACTATTTCCCCAATCAGAAGGGAAATAGTTTGGAATTACCTCCGTGCTTTTCAACCACCAGTTTTACTCCTGAAGTTGCGGAAAAGCTGTGTAAATTAAATATTAATTTTAAAGATGCTCGTAAGGTTAGTGGTTTTGACTGCGTAAGTTACAACATAACCAGACATAACAACGTGCCAAGATGTTTGAGTTTAATACATCCATATGCATATGCGAAACTGGCAAATCATATAGTATCTAGTTGGAGTGAATTAAAAGAAAGGACGCAGAGTAAGCAAAGCATTATTAAGCCTTATGCTCATGCTGATGGTAGATTGATAATCATGAATTATGAATCTGGTTTGGAACAGTTTTCGTCAGATATCAAAGATAGTGCAGGCTGCAACTTTCGAGCTCACGCTGATATAACAAATTTCTATCATAGTATTTATACTCATTCAGTTGAATGGGCAGCACTTGGTTTTGATGAGGCAAAAGCAAGAGTTGCAAATAAGAAACAGCCAGCTCACTGGTCTAAAGACCTAGACTCTTGTCTCGCTTGGACTCGAAGAGGTGAAACCCAGGGGGTTGCGATAGGGCCATCAACATCGAATATTGTTGTTGAGCTAATCTTGGGAAAAATCGATAGCGTTTTGGAGTCTAAACAATATAGATTCAAGCGATATATTGATGATTACATTTGTTATTGTCAGACACATGAAGAGGCTACGAATTTTATTCGCGATTTGGGAGTGGCTCTTTCTGACTTCAGGCTTTCATTAAACATTCAGAAAACAAAAATAGTTACGCTTCCAGAACCCATTTCAGACACTTGGGTTTTTGAACTAGAATTTCATAAGCCGAAATTTATATTGCAAGAAGATCAGTCATTTTTTGTAAATCCCAATGATCTTGTGAACTACTTTAATCACGCAGTTAGGCTTAATAAAGCTACCCCCGAAGGAAGTGTTATTAAGTATGCAATTAGTTCAATTTTACATTTGTTAAATTCCAATGCATCTAAATATATTGCAGATTGTTTGATTAATCTTTCATGGCATTACCCTATCTTAATTCCATACATTGAAAAATGTTTAGAGCATATAGATGCTAATGATTATGTCGATATTTTGAATAAAATTTTAACAAATAATGCTGAAAATAGACGCTCAGACGGTATGGCTTGGATTCTTTATGCATTCAAGAAATATGATATTGCGTTATTAGACAATCAAGCTGATTTGATTATCGAATCTAAGGACTGTATTTCAATACTATCGTTATATCGTATGGGTAGTCACCGAGACAAAGTTGCTGATTTTTGTAATTCAATAATTGCTACAGACGATACGTACCATAAAGATAGATATTGGATTCTTCTCTACCAGTTATACAAAGATAAATTATTGGCTGTACCATACATCGACGGAATTTTTGATATTCTCATTTCTTGTGATGTTGATTTCATTCCAGATGGTACAAGGAAGACAAAGTATGAATCTTACTGCGATTATTTTTCCGCTTGCAATATGTTCGGAGATTTAGCAGCTTCTGAGTCTTTTGATACATGGGACGCTCAAAATTGATTCCTACATACTACGGCGGTTTGCTTCGCGAGCGCGCCCTACGTTTTACAAATTAAAAAGAGAGTGTAATGGCTTCAAAATTTTATGTGGTATGGGCAGGGCGGGAGACGGGGATTTTTACCGATTGGGCTACCTGCAAAAAAAATGTCGATGGATTTAATGGTGCGCGTTATAAATCATTTACAACGCGTGAAGAAGCTGAAGCGGCTTTTGGCGGTGCAAAACCCACTGCCGGAACCGGGCGTGCTATCGCTGCGAGCGGTGCAAAGATCAAAACTTATAATGCGGCGGAAGTAAATGCGCTGCCAGAACAAGTGAAGATATTTACCGATGGTGGCTGTGAGCCAAACCCCGGGCAAGCGGGTTCAGGTTTGGCGGTTTATCGCGATAACAAAGTGGCTGAGCTTTGGTATGGTTTGTATAACCCCATGGGCACTAACAACACCGCTGAATTAAATGCATTGCATCAAGGGTTGTTGTTAGCAAGAGATGAAATTGCCAAAGACAAAACCGCTGCGGTGTTTTCTGATTCCCAATACTCCATCCAATGCGTTGTGCAATGGGCAATTGGCTGGGAAAAAGCGGGTTGGAAAAAGAAAGGTGGCGAGATTAAAAACCTTGAGCTGATTAAAGAAATTTATTCCCTGCATCAAACCCTGAAAGACAAAGTGCAAGTGCTGCATGTAAATGGCCACGTAGGGTTGCAAGGCAACGAACTTGCCGACCGCATGTCCATCCTCGCTATTCAATCCCGCGAAGCCGAATTTGCGCTTTATCGCGAGCCTTTGGATATCGCAGCGATATTGGCAACACGTGCTGGTTAAAAAACTGCGAGACAATAAGGTGCAGGAAGTCGCGAACTGCACCATTAATAATGGCAACTAAAGCCACAAGGAAATGAAAATGAAAAATCTATTTAAGTATGTTGTTTTAATGTGTTCATTCGTTTGCGCGCCATCAAGCTTTGCGGAAGATGTAAAATCTACGCACCCTGAACGTATTCAGGAAATGATGAAAAATGGCGAAGCGGGTGACTTGAACAGTCAACTAAAGCTGGGCGAATACTTTTATTACGAGGCCGAGCGCACGTTGCGTGATCCCGCAAAATCATTGTACTGGTATGAGAAAGCCGCCAACCAAAATGATTTGAAAGGCCAAATAGAAACCTCTCGTTATTACCGTAACGCTATCGGAACCAAGCTGGATTTAAAAAAAGCGGAATATTGGGCAATAAAAGCCGCTGAACAGGGCGATGCCAAATCCCAATCCAGTTTGGGAATGTTTTATATGAACAACAGTAATGTTTACCCCAATCACCGCGAATTAGCCTTGCCTTGGTTACGTAAAGCGGCCAAGCAATACGATGCAGACGGTCTTTATCTGCTAAACAGCTACTGTTTTGAGGAGAAAGGCGCACCTCGCTCCCACGCTATCGCATCCGCAGCCTTGTACGGTGTTGCCGTTAAGCGCAGCCAAATGACCGGCAGTACACAAAAATTGATGACCCGCAAAGCAACAGCATTCATGGACGAGTTATTGGAAGATGAGAAAAAGGTTGCCGAAAAACTGATTGATGATATGGCAGTAGACGGACAATTGCTCGATAAGCTAAATGCAGCAACAAAAAAAGCCCCTTGCATTTAATATTAATGGGATTCTTGGTGGCGCTATTTACTTACCATGTGATTAACTTAATAATCAGATATCGAGTTGATTAACGACCTGCAATAAAATATAGAGTGCCCAGTTGCCGTCAGGTTTTGTTATTTTAAGTAGCGTTTCTTGTTGTGCGCTTATTTTTAGGACTTTTTACAGTAATGAATAATTCGCACAACAGCGCTAAAATCGGCATGCCCATGAATACGAAAATTCCTACCGTCATTGATCTTGAAGCTTCTGGTTTTGGTAGCCAAAGTTACCCTATAGAAGTGGGCTTTGCATTGCCAAATGGTCGCTTGGAGTGCACGTTAATTCGCCCTGAAGCATCATGGACTCATTGGGATGAATCAGCTTACAACGTGCATGGTATTACTCGCGAATTGTTGCTGGCTTTTGGTAAACCTGTGGATCAGGTAGCGCACTGGTTAAACAAGCAATTAAAAGGCACCACTGTTTATTCAGATGCGTGGGGGCACGATTATGCTTGGCTTGCGGTGTTGTTCGATGCAGCAAATCTTGCGCCTGCATTTAAACTTGATCATCTTGCTAGCATCATGCCGGAATGTGAATCGGCACGCTGGAATCATTTACATCAAGAAATTGAACTGGAGCTCGGTCTAAAGCGGCACCGCGCTAGTAATGATGCGCTTATGTTGCAGCGCACTTGGGTACGGTTAATAGAAAGTAATATTTTCTCGGTTGCATAAATAAGGCAATATTTTAGGTATGGATTTTAAATATTATTTACACGAATTGCGTTTGTTAATTGGTTTTGAGCGTAATACTACAAGCCACGGCGAAAAATGGATTTCTGGTATTGGTGCCATGCTGGGTATTTTGGCTGTTTATTGGATAACACGCTGGCAGTTCCCTCATGGATTTATGGAAAATGCGGGTAGCTTAATTATGGTTACCTCTATGGGCGCCTCAGCGGTTTTGCTATTTGCTGTTCCGCAGGGAGCACTCTCTCAACCTTGGGCGGTTTTTGGCGGTCATTTATTATCAGCATTTGTGGGCGTTAGTTGCCAAAAACTATTTCCAGATCAAACATGGACACCCGCGCTTGCCGTTGGTATCGCAGTGGGCACCATGCACTATTTGCGCTGCATACACCCACCTGGTGGAGCAACTGCACTTGCCGCTGTTATAGGCGGCTCAGAGGTTTATGCCTTGGGTTATCACTATCTGATCATGCCCATTTTAATTAATGTCATTGCTATTTTGCTTATGGCAATTGCATTCAATGCTTTTTTTCATTGGCGTCGTTACCCCGCGCACATTAATAAGCGTATTCGTGCTTCTAAACAAACCCAACCGGCTGAACGACAATTTGAATTAACGCAGGAAGATTTCTCTGCTGCTATGGAGCAACTCAATTCTTATGTGGATGTAACGACAGAAAGTCTTACAGAGTTACTAGAATTAGCTAAACAGCACGCCGAAAAAAATATTACGCATCCTGCCGATATTATTCCGGGGCATTTTTACAGCAACGGAAAGCTCGGGAAATTATGGAGCGTTCGCCAAGTGCTAGATGGCTCAGAAGGCGAAGTGATTCCTGAAAAAGATCGCGTAATTTATAAAGTGTTAGCGGGAGATGGCGCTTATCAAACGGCTATCTGCCTAAGAAGTGAATTTCGTCAATGGGCACGTTTTGAAGTAAAGCCGCAAGATAATGGCCGCTGGATAAAAGTGGATACAGAATAGTTCTGCTGCGAAAAAATCAAATATCCTCTTTGTTACAAATTAAAACAAATTCTTAGCTGTAGTGAGCATCACCACTCATTACTATAGGTCTTTAATTTGTGCTGATCCCTTAGAGGTTATTTCATGTTTAACAAACTTTCAAAAATTACTGCAGTTACATTATTTTCATTATCGGCCACTTTTATGGCTGCCCAATCTGCTAATGCAACAATTGTTCAATTTCAAACCGTTTTGGGTGATTTTTCAGTCAACCTTTATGACAAAGCAACACCCAAAACGGTCGAAAATTTTTTAGCCTACGTAAAATCAGGCGCGTATAACAACTCCATTATGCATCGCTCGGTTCCTGGCTTTATTTTGCAGGGAGGAGGGTATAAATACCCACTTGCTGACGCACCCAAAAGCCCACCTGTGATTAACGAGCCTGTATATGCCAATAAGCGGGGCACCATAGCAATGGCAAAATTAGGAGGGCAGCCTAATTCCGCTACCAATCAATGGTTTTTTAATCTTGCCGACAATAGCGCCATATTAGATCCACAAAATAGTGGCTTCACTGTTTTTGGTGAAGTGACTGGTAATGGCATGGCCATTCTTGATGCAATGGCTGCCCTGAGTATTTTTAATGCTGGGGGAGCTTTAAATGAGGTGCCTTTACGCAACTACACAACTACAGACGCAGCAAATGGTGTTGCTAGAACGGACAAAAACTACGTCATGATCTTAGATGTAGTGGTATTGGATGCGAATGTTGATAGCGCTGCAAATTTAACCCCTGCAAAAACTACCTATACCCCAAGCGCTCCTGACAATGGAGGCAGTTCTTCTGGCGGTGGCGGCTCAATGGGATGGGCGAGCTTGATGTTATTAGCTCTACTTGGTTTTGGTCGTAGCCGCCGCTAACCAAGAGTTGCTATACTCAAACCGATGTTTTCCTATTCGGTTTATCCTAAAACTGCTTGGCAAGCTATTGCCAAGCAGTTTTTTATTTTAAGGAGCGTTTTATGATTACTTATCTCTATTGGTTTGCACTCATCCTCATTACTGGGCTTTTAGGTTGGCTAGTTGGTCGATTCATCAATTGGAAATATGGTGTTATAGCTGCAGCAATTGTTCTGGTGATTGGTTGGAGCGCTTATTATTTTAAATATGAACAGACCTTCGTAAAGAACTATGGCGGCGTTATGACTATTAAAGTGCCTGACGGGCAAATGCATATCTCGGCCACATGGAAAGACGATCATTTATGGATTGAAAATTACGATCCCAAAACAAACACATGCTATTTCAATGAATACTCTAAAGGTCACGTTTTGCAAGGCCAGGTAAGCATTGAAAATTGCAACCCAGTACTACCAGCGAAACAATAAAGTTTTAAAAATGTAAAAATTAGATTTTTTTGATCTAGTTCGGAGGATTTTCTTTAAAAGTCAGCGAAGGCAGCTACTTTTAAAGAGAAATTATATTATTTTAAGGTGAGATCAATGAAACCTGTTGTTTCTGTATTTAAGGCGATGATTTGCTTTGGGTTTATGTTTTGCGTACAGCAGAGTTTCGCTGTGACAGTAAAGGGGAATACCTGCGAGGCAATTCAAAAAACAATTGATAAACTACCCGCTATTGGTGGCGAGGTTATTATTCCAGCAGGCAAATACACTTGCTCCACACCCATTATTTTGGATAGAGACAATCTTATTGTAAGAGGTGAGGGCGCCGCTACGTTGTTGCGTGTAGCAGATGGGGCCAATATTCCGGTGTTTGTGATGGGGCAAGCATCTCATCCGCCGAAGATAACGAGGCGCTATATTCAAGTTAAAAACTTACACATTGATGGTAATAGACGCAATCAAACATCTGAATGCATGGGCGGGCCTTGTAGTGAGCAATTTCCGTTACGCAATAATGGCATCACCATTCGCCGTTGCGAAGACTGTGTTGTAGACAACGTCACCGTCTATAGTGCTATTTCTGGAGGATTGGTAACCGAACTGAAATGTGATCGTTTGATGGTGCGTGATTACACATCTTACGATAATGAGTTCGATGGAATTGCCTTTTATGAAACGGAAAATAGTACCTTTTCCGGTATAAATTTATACAACAATAAAGGCGCAGGTATTTCTGCCGATATCCGCTTTGATAACAATAAATTTAGTGATGTAACAATTACGAACTCACAAACTGTGGGTATTTTTATGCGTGACTCATCTAACAATTCATTCACGAATGTTCATATTCGCAACTCAAAAGAGCATGGTATTTTTCTAGCTCAGGTGGATAAAGAAATTCATACCCCTGCTGCAGGGAATACCTTTAATAGCCTGGTGATTAGTGATTCTGGTGGTTACGGTATTTTAATTAGCGATGCGTCATGCATTAATAATCTTTTTGTTGCCAGCCAATATATCGACAACAAAAAAGGCTGCTATGGTGAAGCTGCATCTAATTTAATTGAAGGTGTAGGCGCTATCTGCAGATAATTTTTTACGGTTTTAGAATATAAAAAAGCCATCAGCATGCTGATGGCTTTTTTTATTATATCAATTCTTGCTTAGGTTATTATAGGCTCAAAACTATCCGGCTTTGCCATGGATGCATACATCAAATTGATATATAGGTTCAACACGTGCGGTGATTGCTGCAAAAATATCTCCTGAAACCTTGTGCTGTTTGGTGGTTTATCTTTGTAGACTTCAACACAGTAGGCTTTGGCAGCATTCGCAATAACCTGACTAAACACAATAGGATATTTGAATTTTGCATCGGTATGGGTGGCGCAATATTGGGTGAAAGCATATAGCGCTTCAACAACTGCACTCTTGTAATAAGCCGGGTGTAGTTGGTGAGTTAATTGATCAATAAGCAACGCAAAACTTTCTTCGCCGGGTGTCATAGAGCTGCGTGTCATTTCACAGTCTAAAACGAAGCTTTCAAGAGACTCTTGCCCAAATACCAATTTTTTTGCGTGACTCAGACTGCTCCAAATCTCTTTCAGAAAATGATTGTCAAAATGGGTGATCAGCCCGCGCGCCAAGCGCCATTCCATCCAGTCTGTGTTGGCAGCATCAGCGGCGATAATCTCACCCATCATGTCATATTCGTCGTGATAAACCTTGTAAGGCACAATGTGATTCACGCCTTGAGAAAAAACTTTAGTGCGTGATATCAATACATTTTTAAGTTTTTTGTAAATTTTAGCGGGCGACTGCAAGCCAATCCATTCCAGCATACTAACATCTTCAGCATCATCTTTATCCAATGCAAATAGCATTAGGAAATTGCGTAGTTGAATAGATCTCAATCCATCAAATAATTTTGGGTCAGTGCGAATTAAACCACCTATAGCAGATAGTAACTCTAGCACCAATGTTCGCTCTAATGGATCTTTGAAATGATGGTTTATACCTTCAAAAAACTCTGTGTTCGAAAAAGATTGGTCTACTTTTATTTCGGTAAAGTTGTTGTCGCCAACGGTAATCGATAAATTGCGTGCAGCAATAACCGTTAAGCTATCGCCTAAATCTACCGGGGAATAAATCATTTTTGCAAAGCAGTAACGTGCTAGCAGCCAATTGTTTTTACTTTGGGCGCGGTAGTAAATTTCTTTAATAAAGTCGCGAATAGTAATATTGGTATTTAATCCATCTATCACAACATCCATAGCTTTATCAGTTAAATAAGAGACTGATTTTCTAAAAGTGATAATATCGTTTTCAGTATTAAAATTAGTCAGAATATTTTTAGGCGTTGCATCTAACCAAGTACAATCCAACTCTTTATCTAGCAGCGTACTGGCTTCGTTGAGGGAGGTAACAGAGTTAACGTGAAAGTAGGGGATACTTAATTGATTCACTCGCGATGCCCTGTAAGCTAAATTTGCTGATGCGTAGCCTACATACTCTTGCTCAGTACGCAATTGGTAATCTCTAAACATCGCAAACAGGCTGTTAACATCGGGGATCTTGCAAAGTTTTTTATCCACCAAAAATGAAAAAACAGCCACTTCTGAACTTAACCAATGCTTATGGATATATTGAATTTCTTGCGTCACATATTCAATTACCATTTGTGAATCAAACATACGGTAATCTTCTTTTTCGCTTTGCAGCCAACTCAAGCATAAATAGACTTTATTGTTAATTTCATGTGCTTGCGATGTCGTTAAACTTTGCAAGCGACGGCGTGGTCGCCCGGTTAAACCAAGTGCTTTGTTCTCGCCCACATGTGCGTAAGCTTCCATAAGGCTAGGCGCGCTGACAACCGCCATGGGCTTTATATCTTGAATTGTTTCGGCAATAACACCTTGTTTGGAAAGTGCATTTTTCACTTCTTCTGTTTCAGCAAGAACAACTAATGCAATTTGTGATTTTACAAATTTTGTAGAACGCCTGCGCATTTTTAATGGGTCTAAATCTTCTGTACGAAGCAGACCTTCATCCATCATTAAACCCGTTAGGTATAAACTTTGCGCCCACACTAACGGAACGTTTTCGTTGGGCACTCGTGGTTGAGAGCGAGGGTTTTTCTTTTCCTCATCAATATTCTCTTTGGCAACGTAATAAAGCTCTGGCAGTAAGCCTACACCATCCTCATGTACCATTAACGCTTCGAGTTTTTTGCGATAGTGTTTCGCCGTTGCTTCGCTACCATCAAAGAGCGCACTTATATACAAATAGGTGAAAAATAGCGGCCATTCTGATTCGATGTTTTCAAATTTCCCCAGTTCGGTTTGTTCGTAATAAATGCGAGAGCTTTCTTCAACAACCGTTTGGTGTCCATCCAATAAAAAACGTTTGCAGCCATAGTTACCACCAAGTTTTGTTAAAATGGAATCGCGTGTTTGGGTGGCAAGTGTTTCTTTACCGACTGCAAAAGCAGGGAAGCCAATAATACTGAGTAACGCACTATCCACTTCTTTTGAAAGCGATTCACGCGGCAGGAGTGAGGTGAGGGTAGTTCTCGCTAAGGAAATTGCATCAGCAATAACATGAACGACTCCGCGTTTGGATGAGTGTTCACCGTAGAGATTAAAACCATCCAGGGCTTGTAAGGCAGCTTTGGCCATGCCCACCGAGCTGGCATTTATCTCGGTGCGGCCATTATTAACTTTGTTGCCGCGTTCCCAAATTCCATAATCTGGTGTGCGGTATGCACTGGAAATGTAGTAAACCAAATTTTGAATAAAATCGACTTCGTCATTCGTACATACGATACGCAAGCCGGACGCCGTCATTTGAGCCAACATTAATAAGTAAAGAGATGTAGCATCGATTTGCAAATGACCCCATGCATTGTCCGCAACCACAGGAAGACCTGTTGCTGTGTCGTATTTTGCGTGGAGAGCATCGTTATTGTTAAGCGTGTGTTTAAACGTTTCTACTTTTTGCGCCTGACGCATCATAGATTGCAGTAAGCCGCGCATAAGCTTAATGGTTGATTGTTCTAACTGATCGCTTTTATTGGTTTCACCTTGCCGCCTAAACGCGAGCCCAAGTCCCCAAACACAGATTATGGAGTACACGTTATCGCGCACCCACGCGTCGGTATAGTCGCCGTGGACGTTAACACTAATACTTGCAGGTAGCAGGCCTGTAACCGGATGCTGCCGACTTAGAATGACTGTTCCTACTTCAGCGTAAAGACGCTCTAACAGTTGTGAATGTTTCATAGTGAACCGTAGTTATGAATTTATAGGATTGCGTATATAGAATTAATACCCTTTGAAAAGAAGAGTTTAGCCTAGATAGCTGCATACGGAGGTGCATATTAGCCAATTATATAGAGTGCGCATAATGTATATTATGTTAAATTAAGGTGTGTTTAATTATGAGAGCATAATCGCTCTGGCTCGTAGTTGCATACTATAAATATGCATAGATCTTGCCATGGTAATTAGCCGATGATTTTATGCTGCTATCGTTACATAGCTATGAGTTTCTAAAGTAAAAAATAGTTTGCTAGTGCTGAAAAATATTCTTGGGTATTAATAAATTGCAAAAAGTTGATGTGTGGCACCAAAATTGTGCAGAATCGTGGAGGAATTTGGGAATATTTTTGATGATAGAATTTCTCCCTCCTCTATTTTGTTAAGAAAAACAAAGAATTATGAAAGCGATAAAGCAGCATTTACTATCTAGGTTTTATGCAGCACCCTGCAATTCAATTGAAATTAAGGATGTAGTTATGCGAATTTCGCGCTTTCTTATAAGTGTGTTATTGCTTCTCACTGTGGAGGCGGCCTATTCAGTTGATGATAATCCTTCAACCCACAAAGCCCTAACGAATACCGCTTCAACTGAACAAGTGGCCGCATCATTGGTAGCATCTGTTGATGCCGTTCACCCCGGTAGCGAAATTTATCTTGGTGTAAATCAACGTATTATTCCCAACTGGCATACCTATTGGACGAATCCCGGTGACTCTGGCTTACCGACGACTATTGAATGGAGCTTGCCTTCAGGAGCCAGTGCTGGCGATATTCTTTGGCCAATCCCAAGCCGATTTAGCCTCGGCAGTATTACCAATTACGGTTATTCCAATGAAGTGACGCTCTTGTCGAAAGTGCGCGTACCTGTAAATGCAAGTGTTGGCGAAACCTTTGCTGTTCAAGCCTTGGTCGATTGGCTGGTTTGCAACGAAGAATGTATTCCCCAACAAGTTCAACTAAGTTTGAGCTTACCTATAGTTGCGGCCTCTACCCCAACAGGAGTTGGCAGCCCGCTCATTCTAAGTGCGTTGGCACAGCTTCCTGTTGATAGCCCTTGGCCGGTGGAGCTCAAACCATTAGATGGCGGCTTTAGTCTGGAAGTAGGACTCACTCTAGAGCAGATAAAACAAATAAAAGATATTTGGTTCTACCCTGCCGACTGGGGCGTGTTGACACAAAATATTCCTCAGCCTTACAAGGTCACCAAAAATGGCTTGGCGATCCAGCTTAAATCTGGCGAAGCACCATTGAAAGCCAATCAAGCGCTCAATGGTGTGTTGGTGATAAGCGAGCAAACCGACCAAGGTTTACTGCAAACTGGATTCTCTGTTACGCAAGTTCCGCAGCAGGCTGCAACTCCCACGAATAATATAGGTTTTATTTCTGCACTTTTATTGGCGCTATTGGGCGGGATTATTTTGAATTTAATGCCTTGTGTCTTCCCTGTGCTTTCACTAAAAGCGCTTTCGCTGGTGAGCCATGCGAATCAATCACCAAGGCAAATTCGGTTACAAGGTTGGGTTTATACGTTGGGTGTGTTGGCGAGTTTTACATTTTTGGCAGTACTTTTAATTGTACTTAAAGCGGGTGGCGCACAGATTGGTTGGGGGTTTCAATTCCAGTCGCCTATTTTTGTATTATCGGTCGCTTATCTGATGTTCGTCGTAGGATTAAGCTTGTCTGGAGTATTTATAGTGGGTGGCAGTATCGCCGGGGCTGGCTCGTCACTGGCGGATCGCGGTGGTTATAGCGGTAGCTTCTTTACTGGTGTACTTGCCACCATTGTTGCCACGCCCTGCACCGCGCCGTTTATGGCGGCGGCTCTCGGTTATGCCCTTGCACAGCCAGCTCCTACATTATTAGCGATTTTTTTAAGCTTGGGTTTTGGCTTGGCTTTGCCTTATTTATTACTCGCCAATTGGCCAAGATTGCAGCGCTGGCTGCCCAGGCCAGGGCTATGGATGGAGCGCACAAAAGAAGTTTTTGCCTTCCCCATGTATGCCACTGCCGCCTGGTTAGTATGGGTGTTGGCGCAACAAGCGGGGCCTAATGCAGTGATAGTGGCATTGAGTGGGATGATTCTGCTCGGGTTTGCTGCGTGGCTATATAACACAACGCGCAATACTAGTGAGCGCACGGAACGTGTGGGTGCGGGTTTTGTTTTTCTTTTAGTGGCTCTTGCATTTATATTGGGTTACAAAGGTTTGCAGGCGAATTCCTCGCTTCATGAGGCTGCAACTAACCAGCAGGAAAAAAATTGGGAACCCTACTCTGCTGAACGTCTGGATGCCTTATTGGCGGAAGGGAAACCCGTATTTCTTAACTTCACTGCAGCTTGGTGTATTAGCTGTTTGGTAAATGAGCGCGTCGCTTTGAGTGATAGTAAAGTTGTTGAGGCTTTTGAAACCTCTGGCATCACTTATTTGAAAGGTGATTGGACTAAACGCGATGAAAAAATCACTCAATTCTTAACGACATTTGGCCGCAGTGGTGTACCGCTGTATGTGTTTTATCCTGCTGGAAAAAATGTAAGACCCGTGGAACTTCCGCAAGTGCTAACGCCGGATATTGTGCTCAATGCCATATCGCCAAGCTTATGATTTAATAGCAACTCATTTTTTTCGACAACATTTTTACCAATTGATCTTAATCTAACGGAGACATAAATATGTTACGTAAACTTACTACCCTGGCTACTTTGGCATTTGCTTTGGTTACTACACAGGTTCACGCCGATGCTACCATTGATAAAGCAGCACCCGATTTTTCAGCTAAAACCGCCGATGGAAAAACTATAGATCTTGCATCACTCAAAGGTAAAACAGTGGTGTTGGAATGGACTAATCATGAATGCCCCTTTGTGAAAAAACATTATGATAAAAGTGGCAATATTCCTGCGCTTCAAAAAGAATTTACGGCTAAGGGGATAACGTGGTTGCAAGTGATTTCATCTGCGCCAGGCAAACAAGGCAATGTAGATGGTGCGACTGCAATAAAATTGAACAAAGATCGTAATGCTGCTCCCACTAATACCATTCTTGATCCAGAAGGTACCTTGGCAAAACTTTACGGCGCACAAACGACGCCGCATTTTTTTATTATCAACGATAAAGGCGTATTGGTATATAAAGGCGGTGTAGACAGCGTTGCCTCTAGTAAAATTGAAGATATTGCTGGTGCGACTAACTATGTTCGTGAAAGCTTAAATGCCATAGCGGCGGGCCAAAAGGTTGCTAGCCCAAGCACTAAGCCTTATGGTTGCTCTATTAAATTTGCAGGATAGTCGTAAAATAATTTTTGATTATTATAGATAAAGTTAAAGGAGGCTTCGTAAGGCCTCCTTTAATAGATAACTTTGAATAAACAGGTTTAACGGCTAACTGTTTGCAACTCTTGCAAAAATTTGTTCGTCAGGCAAGCTCGCCTTTGTTCCACGTAACAACTCCAGAAATAGCTCAGCATGCGCAGAGTTTTGAAAATCAACCTCAGCACCAAAGCCCTTTCCTGTTTTATGGATAACAAGTGCTTTCATTTCAATGGATTGAGGCTTTACTGCATTACTTCTATTAAATAGAACCTCCAATTGTAATTGGTGCTCACATTCAACATCTACAAAATCTGTTTCAACAAAGATCCCTCTACTACTACCTGTTCGCACACGTCCAATTGCAATTGGAAGATTATACTTATAGATTAGAATTTTTAACTCACTGTTAATTCTTTCTGCGCATCTATGTTCCATAGAGGTTCTCCTTAGCAGGTATATGACAGTTAATTTAAACGATCATAGCGATAAAGCCTTGTGTAAATTTGTTTTTCTAAATCTATGGGGAATTGATCCCAATTAAATTGCCAGAGCCAATTGATTCCAGTCGTGCCCGGCATATTCATACGGTGCTTGCCATCCAGTGCTAAAAAATCCTGTAAAGGAATCATAGTCAAAGGCGAGACAGATGCCAGCGCAGATTCAATTAATAACCAATGAATTGGGTGCTCGCTGGCGTATAAATAATTTTTTACATGGCTCTTTTGTTCTTCATTGAGCGATGTAAACCAGCCCACAGTAGTATCGTTGTCATGCGTTCCCGTATAAATAACATCGCTTACTGAATGGCATTGAGGTAAATGCGGGTTTTTGTTGTTGCCATCAAAAGCAAACTGCAGCACTAACATGCCGGGCAAATGAAATGCATTACGCAGTGCTTCAACTTCGGGAGTAATGACACCCAGATTCTCAGCAACCACAGGTAAACCGGGGAATGCTTTAAAACATGCCGATAAAAATGCTTCGCCTGGCGCCTTAACCCACTGCCCTCCGCGTGCATCTACACTGTCGCAAGGGATTTCCCAAAAGGCTTCAAAACCGCGGAAATGATCAATGCGAATTAAATCAAATTGATTTAACTGCGTACGTAAACGATCAATCCACCAACTGAAACCTGCCTTCTCCATGGAGTCCCAGTTATAGTGAGGGTTCCCCCAATGCTGACCAGTTTCAGAGAAATAATCGGGAGGCACACCGGCAACGGTTAGCGGTGTGCCGTCTTCCGCCAAATTGAAAAATTCTTGCGCGGCCCATACATCCGAGCTGTCGTGAGCTACAAAAATAGGCATATCGCCAAACAAATAAATCTGCTTTTCTTTCGCATAATCACGCAGCCCTTTCCATTGCTCAGCGAAAGCAAACTGCTCGAAAACATAGAGTGAAATATCTGGTGCCAAAAATTCTCGGAATTCACTTAGCGCTTGCGAGTCTCTTTGTTTCAACGCTACAGGCCAATCATTCCAGGAGCGTTGTTCAAAATATTTGCGTAAGGCCATAAACAAAACGAAGTCATCCAGCCAATAGCTGTTCTCCTCGCAAAATTGACTGAATTTATTCAGTAAACCATCAATATGCGGCAGGCGCTGATAAAATTGATCTGCACACTCCATGCGAATGGCTTGCAAAATATTTTTACTGGACTCCAATTCATTCCAGGCAGGATTTGCATCCACCCAGCCATGATGAACCAGCCAATCAATACTAATAAGCTCAGGATTACCTGCGTGCGCTGAAACAGATTGATAAGGAGAGAGGTCAGCATGCGTTGGGTTAGTTGGTAGCATTTGCCAAATACTGAGCCCAGAGTTCGCTAAAAAATCCACAAAGTCATAGGCATCTTTACCCAGTGCACCATGCATTTGTGGATAAGGTTTTTCTTGAAAGAACGAACGTTGATTAGGTAATGATGTGGGATGCAACAATACACCTGCACGCCGAGTGAGAAAGAGCGGAGAAACTTTTACGGAATGACTTTTTACTACATCATTTGGCATCTGCGCCCTATCCTTTTATATAATAGTTTACACAGTAGTGAATTACTGCTCATGACCTTGACGCATAACGCCGCCTGTTGCTGGGTCGCCACCACCAACACTGATAACCACATTTAAATATTCGGGTTCAGCAACACGAATCAAGTGGTACAAATTTTTTAAATGTTGGCGATATAAATATTCAAAATCACTCACGCTTTGTGCTGGGTTGTAACCACCAAACCACCAGAACCAATCTGAACCTTCACAGAGCGCTAATTGTTTTTCAATTTGCACCAATTCTGATTTGGTGTATTTTTTTGTTGCCAAAGCATGATCAGTGGCGAGCTTGGCTTCGCACAACATATCCCACCCGCGGTTCTTATCTTTGTCGCCAATCCAGGTTGAAAAGTTTCCATACACCCAACTGCCTGCGACCACATGCGGCATCGCAAGAGGTTCAGGTTTTTGTTTGTCTAACAATTCACTGTAAGTCGTTAACTCTAGAAGTGGGTGCTCACCAATACGTTCGTAAAGTTGTGCTAAAAAGTAGTAGGCGTTTTCAGGAAAATATTCCCACGCATTTTCCCCATCCATAATCACTGAGATCACAGAGTTTTTAGGGTTATCGCAAGCGTTGGCAATGTTCACCATGTGATTGATTAAATCACCCACCGCGTCATCTGAATGCCAGGTGGCGTATTTGAAGCCGATTAAATCTGAAAGGCCATCATCGCGGAAAAAACAATTTACTTTGTGGTCTGCAAATTGATACGGACGATGCAAGCAGGCTTTACGCTCAGCCAAATCATCAGCAATAATTTTGTTATCGGCGTGACGCAAGGTGTTATGCAGAACCGAATCGCCCGTGGCAACCCAATCAAAACCAGCCTCTTGAACAAGCTTGAGAGTATCATCACTCACGCTACCTTCAGATGGCCAGCAACCGCGAGGTTTGTGGCCAAAATAATGTTCAAAGGTTTTAATGCCTTGCGTTAAATGCCACTGGGAGCGCACTTCCCCACCGGCATAATTAGTTGCGATGGGTAAAGTAACTTCCGGCCATGCTTGGCGTGCAGAATTTATATCAAGCAACAGCGGGACAATTGGGTGCGCATAGGGGCTCATGCACAATTCAATTTGGCCTTTGTCGTAAAGTGCTTTGTAGCGCGGGCCAATTGACGAAATTTCCTCGCCAATTAGTTTGACTAAATCCAAACGATCTTGCCACGTAAAACCACGGCCTTTGTTTTGCCACGCTTGCACACGATAGTCACTGCGACGCAATGTTTCAGACAGCCAGCTTAAGTGGTACCAAAAGCCTAAATCAATCAAAAACTGTTCGTTGAGATATTTTGCAATGGTGGAAGCTTCATCCAATGCATCCGCAATATCGGCAAGTTCAAGAAAAATTGGGAAACGTTCAATCATGCGCTGGCGATTAGCGCGCAGATATTTTTTTGCGAGTGCAATAAATTCTGGTGTTCCCGCCAAAGGTAGATTTTCATCTACCAATGACGATAACACTGCATCCTTTATTTTTTCTTTCTTGGAAAAATAAAGAGCAATTTGTTGCGCGTAATCATCTAACTGCTCTAGCAAAATCGGCGCGAAGTTAAATACCGCGCGCGCTTTGGGTTGCGCTTCTAAATGTGCAACCATATCAACATAATCTTTCAAAGCATGAAGATAAGTCCAGGGGAAATAATATTCCCCTGTCATTATGTTACGGTAATCTGGCTGATGCATATGCCAGAGAAATACAACCTTCATTTTGCCATTAAAAGGCATGCGGATTATCCTCATTCAACATTTCAGGCGTTACTAATATCACGCCTTTTGGGGATACAAAGAAACGTTTACGATCCGCTTCTTCATCGTAACCAATGATAGTGCCTTCAGGGATTTTGCAGCGCCGATCAATCAGTGCTTTGCGAATTTTGCAATTGCGCCCTACTTCAACACTGGGGAAAAGTACGGAGTCTTCAATGTCGCAGTAAGAGTGAACACGAACGCGCGGGAATAACAATGAATGCTTAACTACTGAGCCTGAAACAATGCAGCCGCCGGCAATTAATGAATCAACGGCGTAACCGCGACGGCCTTCATCGTCAAATACAAATTTTGCGGGAGCGACTTGTTCCTGATGAGTCCAAATTGGCCACTCGGCATCGTACAAATCTAATTCAGGAATGACTGCGGTCAATTCAAGGTTCGCTTCCCACAATGCATCAACTGTTCCTACATCGCGCCAGTAACCATCGCCACCGCTAATGGGGTCGCGGAACGGGAATGCATTTACGCGATGAGTTTTAATCATGTCGGGAATAATATTTTTGCCGAAGTCGTGTTCTGAATCTGGATTTTTTTGATCCTTTAATAACTCGCTGAACAACACTTTCGTGCTGAATACATAGATGCCCATCGATGCTAAAGCTTTATCGGTTTTACCGGGAGTTGGTTCGGGGTTCGCTGGCTTTTCAGTGAAACGAATAACGCGATTGTCTTTATCGATATCCATCACACCAAATGAACTGGCAATCTCCAACGGCACTTCAATGCAGCCAACGGTAATGTCTGCACCACGCTCAACATGTGCGGCAATCATGGTGCCGTAGTCCATTTTATAAATATGGTCACCGGCTAAAATCAAAACATATTCAGGATTGTGGCGGCGAATAATATCGAGGTTTTGCAACACGGCATCTGCAGTACCTACATACCAGGATTCATCCAAACGCTGCTGTGCTGGTAGCAATTCAACGAACTCACCTAACTCACCGCCCAGAAAACCCCAGCCGCGTTGAATATGGCGATCCAAGGAGTGTGATTTGTACTGAGTTAAAACGCTGATGCGGCGAATGCCGGAGTTAACACAATTTGAAAGAGGGAAATCGATAATGCGAAATTTTCCGCCAAAATGTACAGCGGGTTTTGCGCGCCAATTCGTTAATTGATGAAGACGAGAGCCGCGTCCCCCTGCAAGAATAACGGCCAAGGTTTTTTGCGTTAAGCGGCTGACAAAGCGACCAGAGGTCTGGTTAGTGCTCATTAAAACTCCTTTCTTTTTATTACAAGGGTGGGATTCAACAATACATTAATTTCTCTTTTATTACATTGAGCAATATCAATGCCAAAAGAAAATTTACTTAAAAGTTATCGGTTAATACTAAATATAGTTTGCCTTGGAAAAGCAATACAAGTGTAGACTCAACAATGGCATCAAATCTGCAAATATTTAGTTTGTGAAGAATTATATTTTAATTTACTTTGTTTCATAACATTGCATTACTCTACGACTAAGGTGTGACGAATTTATGTAATTGCAACTCTCTGAGAGTGCATGCTTGACTATAAAACGCACGCTTACAAACTTAAACGCCATACCTCAATGGCATTGATCAAAACCAGAAGTGACGCCAACACAATGGTGTTAAATTTTCTCAGAAACAGGATATTTTTCATGCTCAGTGCCAAACCAGCACACGTTTTACCCAGTGAATTGCTACGAATAATTGCCGCAACTCATCACGATCCATTTGAAGTATTAGGCAAGCACCCGCTCCCCATTCCTACAGCAAATGCAGATACTCGCATTAGAGTGTTTTTACCGGGCGCTAGCCGTGCGTTACTTCACTTAAATGGTGAAGTTGTGACTATTGAGCGCATTGAAGGTTCTGATTTTTTTGAATGGTATGGTTTGGGTAAACACGTTCCCAACCATTATCAAGTTGAGTGGACTGATCGCCACAATCAAGTTCATAAAGAGTTTGACCCTTACAGTTTTGCACCACAATTGGGCGAGCTGGATATGCACTTGTTCGGTGAGGGGCAACATTGGGATATTTATCAAGTGCTTGGTGCACATCCCAAGACAGTCGACGATGTAGACGGTGTTCTATTTGCAACATGGGCTCCCAGCGCCGAGCGTATCAGTATTGTAGGTGACTTTAACGATTGGGATGGTCGCCATCATCCTATGCGCGTATGTGGTGGTAGTGGCCTATGGGAAGTATTTATTCCTGGGGTAAAAGCAGGCACCAACTATAAATATGAAATACGTAATCGTGATACTCATCAGGTCTTTCTCAAAACTGACCCTTACGGTCAAGCTTTTGAGAAGCGCCCTCAAACTTCTTCAATAGTGGCCGCGCCCACCGATTTTAAATGGGATGACAGCGCATGGATGGATACGCGTGCCAGCTGGAATTGGCAGCATTCTCCCCTTTCGATTTACGAGGTTCATTTAGGCTCATGGCGTAAAGGTGAGGGAAATAGCTTTCTTAATTATCGTGATTTGGCGCATCAGCTGACTGATTACATTAAATATATGGGTTTCACTCATATTGAAGTCCTGCCCATTACTGAGCACCCCCTTGATGATTCTTGGGGCTATCAGACCACAGGTTACTACGCACCTACGAGCCGTTTTGGTTCACCGGATGATTTCCGCTATTTAGTAAACCATCTGCACCAAAATGGCATCGGCATTATTTTGGATTGGGTGCCCGCCCACTTTCCTAAAGATGCACACGCCCTAGCCCGCTTTGATGGCACGGCACTTTATGAGCATGAAGACCCGCGTTTAGGCGAGCACCGCGATTGGGGCACGCTGATTTATAACTACAGTCGCAATGAAGTCCGCAACTTCCTTCTGGCAAATGCTCTCTTCTGGCTAAAAGAATTTCATATCGATGGCTTGCGAGTGGATGCCGTCGCCTCTATGTTGCACCTGGATTACTCCCGCGAAGCTGGCGATTGGATTCCCAATATTTATGGTGGCAATGAAAACCTTGAAGCCATGGCGTTCCTTAGCCAGTTAAACGTGTTGTGTCATGGCCAATGCCCAGGTGCGATAGTCGTTGCTGAAGAATCCACCGCATGGCCACAAGTTACTCGCCCAACTTATGTGGGCGGCTTGGGTTTTTCCATGAAATGGAATATGGGTTGGATGCACGACACGCTCGATTATATGAGCAAAGATCCGATCTTCCGTCAGTACCATCACAATCAGCTTACGTTTGGAATGGTGTACGCCTTCACCGAAAACTTCCAATTGCCTTTTTCACACGATGAAGTTGTGCATGGCAAAGGCAGCATGATCCGTAAAATGCCCGGCGATGATTGGCAAAAATTTGCGAACTTGCGGTTGTTGTATACCTATCTCTATACCTACCCCGGCTCAAAATTATTATTTATGGGCGGCGAATTTGGTCAGTGGAGCGAATGGGCTCATGCGCGCTCATTAGATTGGCATTTATTAGATCAAGGCGACAGCCAAACCAATCCACATATTGGCCTACAAACTTTGGTGAAAGATTTAAATAAACTCTACACCACACTGCCCTCGCTCTATGAACGTAGTTTTCAGCACGACGGTTTTGAATGGGTAGACTGCCACGACTCAACGCAATCGGTCATTAGCTATTTGCGTAAAAGCAGCACAGGTTTTACCTTAGTAATTTTAAATTTTACGCCCACACTGCGTGAAAATTATCGTCTTGGCGTTCCTGTTGCGGGCAAGTACCACGAAATCTTTAACTCTGACTCTGCTTACTATGGTGGTAGCAATAAGGGTAACCCATCCGAAATTTCTACTGAACCTGTAAGTTGGATGGGTCACGCACAATCTATGCAATTAACTCTGCCGCCACTGGGGGCGATTTTGTTGAAATGTGATTATTAATAATGATGGAAAGCAAGATGCAGAAAATTTTATTTGCGACCAGTGAGGCGCACCCTTTAATTAAAACGGGCGGGTTGGCCGATGTGGCTTCCAGCCTGCCGCGTGCGCTCTTAAAACGTGGGCATGACATAAAAATTTTATTGCCGGCTTACCCCAGTGTATTGCTAAAGGCGAAAGAAGTTGGCGTAAAAAAACTAGGTGAACTGGCGATTTCAGGGCAAACCATCACGTTATTACAAACTCGTTTACCGGGTTCACGGGTCGCCGTTATTTTGGTGGATATTCCACAATTTTCTGAGCGTGAAGGTAACCCCTATTGCGGGCCAGATGGCAACGATTGGAGCGATAATCACTGGCGCTTTTTCGTGTTTGCGAAAGCGGCAGAAGCCATTGCACTCAATCAAGCTAACTTAAATTGGCAGCCGGATGTTGTGCACTGTAACGACTGGCAAACCGGTTTAATTCCTGCATTGCTTGCGCAGGCAAAAACAAAGCCCGCTACGGTGTTTACCATTCACAACTTGGCATATCGCGGTTTATTTTCCTACCAGATTTTTGCTGAATTAGGGTTGCCGAGTGATTATTGGCATCACGAAAAACTTGAGTTTTATGGGCAAATGTCTTTTATGAAAGGCGGCTTGGCCTTTGCAGATGCTATTACAACCGTGAGCCAAAGTTACGCGCAAGAAATTCAAACCCCGGAATTTGGTTGTGGTTTGGATGGCGTTTTGCGCGCACGTGCTAAAGATTTAACCGGTGTGTTAAACGGTATAGATATGGATGAATGGAACCCCGGTTCCGACAGACTTATCACCCATAACTACAACCGTCGCACCGCTAATCAAAAAGTAAAAAACAAACTTGCGCTGCAAGAAAAATTAGGCTTGCCCGTTAATGAAGCTATTCCTGTACTGGGTTTTATTGGGCGCTTGGTGGAGCAAAAAGGCATTGATTTAATTTTGAATCAAATGAATCAGTTGCTTACCCATGATTGCCAAGTAGTTATTTTGGGCAGCGGTGTTGCAACCTATGAACAGGCATTAAAAAATATCGCCGCACAACAACCTGATAAAGTCTCGGTGACAATTGGTTACAACGAAGCTTTCGCGCATCAAATTGAAGCCAGTGCGGATATATTTTTAATGCCATCCATGTTTGAGCCATGCGGTTTAAATCAAATGTACAGCTTACGCTACGGCACCTTACCAATTGTGAATGCGGTGGGTGGTTTACGCGATACCGTGATTGAAAAACCGGTTGATGATATAGGCACAGACGGCAATGGTTTTGTTTTTCATTTACCGACTGCAGAAGATTTACATCTTGCCATTAAGCGTGCGCTTGCGTGTTATCAGCAGTCCAATGTATGGAAAAAATTGCAGCAAAATGCCATGAGCCAAGATTTTTCGTGGGAAAAAAGTGCAGAGCGTTACGAGGAGATTTATTCGAGTATCGTGAAGAGTGTTTAACTAAGTTTTAAATATCTAACTTAGCGTGGGATGTAGGCTTTAGTTATTTTGGGAATCGTCATCCTCGCGCAGCGGGGATCCAGCTTTTGATTTTGCTGAAAGATTTTTTAAGAGCTGGAGCGCCAGCCCGGTGGATCCCCGCTGCGCGAGGATGACGACTCCCCTCTTAAATTAAGTATAAGAGGGAAATTACATTAAGAGTTTTTAGTCCTAGGGATTTCAATTCCGTAAAAATCAGTGCAATAAATGATGTTCAACTTCCGTAGTATCTACTGCGATTTCATCCTGAGCTTCAGCCGCTAATTCGCTCGCCGCTTCCATCCCTGCTTCAATCATCGCTTTAGCAACTTCAAAACGGCCGCCTCCTAAAAATGCTTTCGATTCTTCAGAGAATTTTAGGGTCACTAACGGCTCGCGAGAATGTTCATCGCCGCTGCGTTTCAACACAATTTCGCCCGATGACAACTCAAGGATTTCGTAAAAAGAGGATGACATAACCGCTCCGGTTTCAATGGAGGCGGCATTCTATCAGAAGATTATCCAGTTTGTTCGAATCTTGCCTTTACCTAAATAAAGCACTCATGGCTATCCGTGTTCACCCTCATCATCCAACTTTTCCAGACTCAGTTCACTAAAGCTTGTTGCTTTTGAGGCAGCTTGTACGGCTTCTACCGTTGGCGCTACGGGAGAATCTCCTGCCAACTTAATTCGCAGCCTTAGGTTGTTGGGAGAATCCGCGTTCGCAATAGCATCGTCAAAGCTGATTTTGCCGGCCATATAGAGTTTAAAAATGGCACCATCAAAAGTCTGCATGCCCAGATTTTCTGACTTTTCCATAATCTCTTTGATTTCGGTGAATCTGCTTTTCAGAATCAGCTCTTGAATGGTTTTGGTGCCCAGTAAAACCTCTATCGCCGCGCAGCGTTTGCCATCTACCGTAGGTAGTAAACGTTGAGATACAAAGGCGCGCAAGTTTTGCGATAAGCCCATCAATAACTGCGGACGACGCTCCTCCGGGAACATATTAATAATACGCTCTAAAGCTTGGTTGGCATTGTTGGCGTGTAAGGTTGAAATGGCCAAATGCCCGGTTTCCGCAAATTCTAAGGCGTGCTCCATGGTTTCGCGGTCGCGTACCTCACCAATCAAAATTACATCGGGCGCTTGGCGCAAAGTATTTTTTAGAGCGGCTTTATAACTGCGGGTATCCACACCGACTTCGCGCTGGTTAATCACGCTACGTTTGTGTTTATGAACAAACTCGACCGGGTCTTCAATGGTAATAATGTGGCCACTGCTGGTGCTATTGCGATGGTCAATGAGTGCCGCCAATGACGTAGATTTACCGGAACCTGTTCCGCCCACAAACAGCACCAAACCGCGTTTGCTCATGACCACTTCTTTCAAAATTTCTGGTAGGCCGAGACTATCGAATTGCGGAATATCGGTTTTAATGTTACGCGCAACAATGGACACTTCATTGCGCTGTTTAAAAATATTAATCCTAAATCTGCCCACGCCATGAATTGAAATTGCTAAATTCATTTCAAGCTCATGCTTAAAAATGTCGCGCTGTTCTTCGTCCATAATCGCATTGGCAATAGCTTCAATTTCGCCAGCTTTGTAAATGTCTTGCGACAAAGGTTTTAAGGTGCCTTGAAATTTTGCACAAGGTGGAGCGCCAGTACTGAGGTACAAATCCGAACCGTCTTTTTTGGCGAGAATATTGAGGTATTGATCGATGGGTGTAGCCATACAGCGGCTCCAATATTTTCCGAGAAATTGCGAGAAGAACTTAGTGAAGATACTTAAGTAGGAAGTCGTCATCCTCGCGCAGCGGGGATCTAGCAGTTAAAAATTAAGAGCAAAAGCTGGATCCCCGCTGCGCGAGGATGACGACTCCCTATTTCAATCTTTTCTAAATGTGATTTGAAAACTTATACAGATGGCAATTAATTCAAACGTTCCAAAATCGTAGTAATCCCCTGCCCTAAACCGATACACATAGTCGATGCACCAAGCGTTGCATTTTTTTGTTGCATAACCGTTAAAAGTGAGCCGGTAATGCGCGTACCAGAACAACCAAATGGATGCCCAAGCGCAATTGCGCCACCGTTTAAATTCACTTTGTCATTCATTTTATCGAGCAATTTTAAATCTTTGAGCACCGGCAATGCTTGCGCGGCGAAGGCTTCATTCAATTCAACAACTTCGATATCGTCGATAGTCAAACCAGCAACTTTTAACGCTTTTTCAGTTGATGGTACTGGGCCGTAACCCATAATCGATGGATCAACACCCGCCAATCCAGTGGAAACGACTTTAGCGATAGGTTTTAAGCCAAGCGATTGTGCACGTTCAGCAGACATCACCAACATTACCGATGCACCATCACTTAACTGCGATGAAGTACCTGCGGTTACTTGGCCATTTTTTGGGTCAAATACGGGTGGTAATTTTGATAAGGCTTCAACGGTTGTTTCCGGGCGAATGGTTTCATCTTCCTCAACTTGAATTAAAAAGCCATCGGCATTGTGGCCTTCAACAGCAAGAATTTCGCGTGCAAAACGCCCTTCTGCACGAGCTGCTGCAGCCAAGTGATGAGAGCGCGCACCGAACTCATCCATTTGCTGACGATTAATACCGTGCAAAAGCGCAAGATATTCTGCGGTCATACCCATATTTCCCGCTGCTTTCGCAACTGAAAGACCGAGTAAAGGATTAATGGAAACTGATTCATACATGGGCAAATGCCCCATGTGCTCAACGCCACCAATTAAATAAACATCGCCCATATTGGCGCGAATATTTGCGGTCGCGGTATGCAGCGCCGCCATAGATGAACCACACAAACGGTTAACAGTTTGCGCAGGAATGGTATGCGGCAAACCCGCTAACAATAGAATATTACGGGCGATATTGAATGCCTGTTCTTCACGTTGCATAACGCAACCCCACAACATATCGTCGATAGTGGCAGGGTCAACATTCGGGTTGCGGGCAAGCAGCCCTTTAATAATTGCAGCAGAGATATCGTCGGCGCGCATATTGCGGAAGCAGCCATTTTTAGAGCGACCCATTGCACTTCGGGCGAAATCGACGATTACGGCATCACGTGGTTGTAAGCTCATTATTTTGCTCCTTCTTTTTGTAATGCTGGGCCGTAAAATTTTTGGTTGTTAGCGGCTTTTGCTTTTAAGCTCGCAGGTGGTTCATAGAGTGCACTTAGGCTGCTGAATTTTGCGGCGGTATCAACAAACGTTTGTGCGCCGATAAAATCAATCCAACGGAATACACCACCTCTAAAGGGAGGGAAACCTGTGCCGTAAACCAAAGCCATATCAGCTTCTGCAGCGGTTTCAACTATACCTTCTTCCAAACAGCGCGCGAGTTCAGTTGCCATGGGCACCATCATGCGGGCGATAATATCTTCATCGCTAATTTCCAATGGCGTTGCAGCAACAATGGGTTTCAATAATTCGAGCGCTTCAGAGCTCGCAATTTTTGCGAGTTTGCCTTTTTTATCCAACTCGTAATTATAAAAACCTTTTGAGTTTTTCTGACCTAAACGACCTGCAGCAAACATAACGCCCGTACAAGATTTGAAATCGCGTTTCATGCGATCCGGGAATCCTTCGGCCATAACTTTTTCGGCATGGACAGCGGTATCAATCCCGACCACATCTAACAAATACGCTGGCCCCATTGGCCAGCCCCAAGTTTCCATAATTTTGTCGATGCGTTGAAAATCCACGCCATCACGCACCAACATCGCAAAGCCAGCCAAGTATGGGAACAACACACGGTTTACCAAAAAGCCGGGGCAATCTTTTACCACAATCGCTTTTTTGCCCATCGCATTAGCGTAAGCGACTGTGCGTGCAATGGCGTTATCCGAAGTTTTTGCACCGCGAATAACCTCTACCAGCGGCATCATATGAACCGGGTTAAAAAAGTGCATGCCGCAGAAATTCTCTGGGCGCTGCAAGGCTTCGGCGAGGAACGTAATGGAGATGGTTGAGGTGTTGGAGGCTAGTACCGTATCAGCACTGACTTTGGTTTCTGCTTCTGCCAAAACAGCTTGCTTAACTTTTGGGTTTTCTACTACAGCTTCAACAACGATATCGACTTTATCGAAACCGTCGTAAACCAGTGTTGGCTCAATGCGATTAAGTACATCCCCCATTTCACTGGCTGTCATTTTTTTGCGATCAACACGCTTGCTGAGTAATTTATTCGCCTCGGAAAGCCCAAGATCAATACCTGGTTGGGCGATATCTTTCATCTTGATGGCAACGCCTTTTAGTGCTGATTGATAAGCGATACCACCGCCCATAATCCCCGCCCCTAATACGGCCGCGCGCGTAATTTTTTTATCAGCTTTCTTCTCCCAACTTTTAGCTTTTTTAGTCAGCAACTGTTCGTTAACAAAAATTCCGACTAAAGACTGGGCTACGGGTGTGACGGCCATTTTGGCAAAATTTTCTGCTTCAGCTTGCAAGGCTTCATCGCGGCCTTTGTCTGCCGATTTTTGCATGGCTTTAATGGCAGAAACGGGCGCTGGGTAATTGCGCCCGGCTTGGCCGCCTACAAAGGCTTTTGAGGTTTCAAAGGCCATCATAGATTCAATAAAGTTTAATTTTAGTGGGCCTTTTTTCTGCGCGCGGCGCGCGTGGTAATCAAATTTTCCGATAATAGCTTGGTTAAGTGTGTGCAATGCAGCATCGCGTAATTTTGCGGGTTCGACCACGGCATCAACAACGCGCGCGGTGAGTGCTTGTTCAGCGGTGTTTTCTTTGCCAGCGGCAATCCATTCAACGGCAGTATCCAAACCAGCAATACGTGGTAAGCGCACAGTACCGCCCCAACCTGGAATAATCCCAAGCTTGGTTTCCGGCAAACCAATTTTGCTGGCGTTCGTGCTGGCGATGCGATAATCGCACGCCAAACAGAACTCCAAACCGCCACCCAGTGCGATGCCGTTAATGGCAACCACGGTAGGAAATGGCAAATCTTCAAGGCGACAATTATTACGATTGTTGCTGGCGAGGTGACCAATAATTTGTTCTGGCCCAGCAGCGAAAACTGCGCCAAATTCCATAATGTCGGCACCTACGATAAATACATCTTTCGCGCTGGTGACCAGCAAGCCTTTTACATCGCTGGCTTGTTCAAGCAAGCTTAATATTTGATCTAATTCTGATACTGCCTGCAAATTAAATTTATTAACTGATTCGCCCTGCAAATCAAATATTAACTCGGCAATACCATCAGGGTGTTTGGTGAGGGATAGCGCTTTTCCTTGGAACATAAGCATCTTCTCTTTAAGGGTTGATATAAAAATGCTGAAGCTGGATTTGAGTGTAGCAGGCAAACTCGATTTGGTGAAAAGTGCCCAGCGAGCAGGAATTGAAAATGTGACAGTGATTATATAGGGCGCAAAACGGGCTGAAAGTTTAGGCGTGGCAGATCAATATAACGCATGCTTCAGTAGCAGATAAATTTCGCAAGCGATACGCTTGGGTTGCGCCTAGCGAAAATGCATCACCCTTATTCAATAGCGAGACGTCTGAATTGAGGGTCAACTCAACATTCCCACTTTCAACATAACCGCTAAATGCATGAGCAGAATACTTCGGTATTTCGCCCGAGTCTGACCCCACGTTGTAGGTGACTCGTTCAAAACGAGTGTTACTGTCAGTGTTTTGCAAAGGAATAGTTTGAGCAAAAATGTGTTCACTAATGAAGCGTTGTTTTGCTTCTAAATCTGCGGCACGAAAAATCTGTTGGTTCAGCTGTGAAATATCACAACTAAAAAAATGCGCAATGCTCATTGGAATTCCGCCAAGAATTTTGGCGAGAGAGTTGATTGACGGGCTATTTACGCCTTGTTCGATCATTGAAATACTGCTGTGCGGAACTCCTGCCCGCTTTGCCAATTCCCTTTGGGATAACCCATTATATTCGCGGATACATTTTAGACGGGTACCAAAATCCACCGATTGTTGATTAGAAATAATGTCATCCGAGGGCGGATTAACCATTTTTCAACAAGCGTTCACGATCAGACTCTAACAAATTACTCACGATCAGATCGTAGGAATGATCAATCATTTCGTAAATTTCTTCGTCAGAAATACTGCCGTCAAAAATTACGGTATTCCAGTGTTTCTTGTTCATTTGATAACCGGGTTGAACGGCATCGTATTGAGCACGCAGCTCCAAGGCTAATTCTGGCTCGCACTTCAAGTTAATACGTGAAAAAGCCACACCCGATGTGAGGGTAGCAAACATTTTATGGCAGACCTTATAAACAGCAACATTCGGGTCTTGCGGAAACGTTTGTACCGCTTGGTTTTTACTCAGTAGATATTTTTGCGCAGAAGAAAAATCCATCATGCAGTCCTTTTTAAACATCTCGATAGGGTAACGGTTGAAAGTACATGTCTTGCATTAAATTACTTCTTTTTACACAACGATCACAGGAAATAGCAACTTCGACTCTCTCACGAAATCTCAGCGGCACTGTTACTACGGATAATATGGGCAATTCGACCATATTCAATGACTTTTTGAGGTAACTGATGAAACATTCGTACCAAATCATCGATTGTGACACCTGTTTGTAAGGCATAGTCGACATCAGCTACTACACTTACGGTGGCTAGAATGTCGTCTATTTCATCATTAATCGATAATGGCAGTATAACAGCTAGATTTAAACCCGTCTGGTTTTCACTTAAATATTGGCTCCAAATATCTTGCCAAAAGATGTATCCCTGTAGAAAACCTCGTGCCCATTGTTCAGATGGGAGCCTGGCGGTTTTATCAGGATGATACTCACACAGGAACGATAATTCACATGTTTCATTCTCAACCTGCGCTCTATGGGAATTATAGAGGTATCTCAGGGCGTTGGTAATACAATCCGCTGGGTAGCCGCTAATAATACCGGGAAACTCACCTCCAAAAACTAGGGGTAACCAGTGTTTTGCCTCTGTGGCTTTGGGTTCTACGGCAATAGCACGCAAGTAACCATCTAGCTGCTCCATATTCATGGTGTAAACAGGGCATTCTGGCGATTCTAACAATTCATTAATAAACGTTCGTACCTCTTCAATACTGGTTGATTCAGAGATAAGTGACGCATCTACTACTGACATGAACAAGGATCCTAAGGTTAAAAAGATGTTCGGCGATATTCGCGATATTCGGGCTGCCAAAATTCAGCGTTAATTTTTTCCAACATAATTGCCTCTGGAATGGGCATAGCGACACCATCCAGTACAGCCTGTTTAAATACGGCTAACGCGATAACTTTACTTAGAGCGCGAATCTCTCTCAAGGGCGGTAATAAAGGGCCATTAGGATCCTTAAGTATTGGCGATGAATCTGCCAAGGCACGGCTAGCGGCGGTCATCATATTATCGGTTATGCGTTTTGCTTTCGCGGCAATAACGCCCAATCCTAGCCCTGGGAAGATATAACTATTATTGCATTGTGCAATTTCAAAATGGCGACTGCCCATATCCACTGGCGCAAACGGGCTGCCGGTGGCAATTAAGGCTTTACCTGCCGTCCAACGTAATAGATCTACTGGTTGAGCTTCAGCTTGCGAGGTGGGATTGGACAAAGGAAAAATAATTGGGCGTTCACAATAGGACTGCATAGCTTCTACTATGGTTTTGGTAAACAGACTGGACTGACCTGATACGCCTATTAATATGGTGGGTTGGGCATTTAAGACAACATCTAACAAACTCACTATGCCTTCATTGCGCTCATGGGTTAATTTCCAGCGATTAACCACGGCATCCGGCACACAAAGATGCTTTTGAAAATCAAACAAACCTTGTGAACTCGTTTGAAGTAAGCCGTCTTTGCTGACTAGAAAAATTTGATCGTGGGCTTCCTGTTCCGTTAAACCTTCAATCATCATTTGTCGCACGAGTTGCTCAGCAATGCCGCAGCCTGCTGAACCCGCGCCGGCAAACGCAATGCGCTGATCACGCAAACGCTCGCCTTTTGCCAGACATGCAGCTAAAAGTGTACCTATAGCAACGGCTGCGGTGCCTTGAATATCGTCATTAAAACAGCAGAGTTCATCCCTGTAGCGATTCAGCAAAGGCGTTGCATGGTCACCTGCAAAATCTTCAAATTGCAATAATGCCTTTGGCCAACGCATTTTTACTGCTTGGATAAACGAATCGACAAACGCGTAATACTCGTCGCCAGTAATACGCGGATGCTTCCACCCCATATACATAGGGTCATTAATAATTGCGGGATTATTGCAGCCGACATCTAAAGTAACAGGCATAACATACGCAGGACTAATACCACCGCAGGCGGTATAAAGCGCAAGCTTGCCGATAGGAATGCCCATGCCGCCGATACCCTGATCACCTAAACCTAAAATACGCTCGCCGTCTGTGACGACAATAACTTTTACATTTTGTTTGGTGGCATTTTGGAGCATGTCATCTATGCGGTCGCGATCTGGGTAGGAAATAAACAGCCCGCGTTTACGGCGATAAATTTTGGAGAATTGCTGACATGCCTGCCCTACCGTGGGTGTATATATGAGCGGCATAATCTCTTCGAGGTGATCGGTCACTAAGTGAAAATAGAGCGTTTCGTTAGTGTCTTGAATATTGCGCAGATAAATATGCTTATCAATATCCGTTTGGAACGCACTTAGCTGATGATAAGCGCGTGTTTTTTGTTCTTCGATGGATTCAATCCGGTAAGGTAATAAGCCTTCCAGATTAAACTGTTGGCGCTCCCGCTCACTAAAAGCACTACCTTTGTTTAATAATGGCGCTTCGAGTAACGCGGGCCCGGCAAAGGGAATATAAATGGGGCGTTTTTTAATGGTCACTGGCATGAACCCTACTCACTCAATGTATTTATTAACATAGTCTAGTCAAAAGCGAATAGCCACTTGAAAATGTAATTGCGTATGAAATCAATAGTGGCAGCTTTTATCCCCACCGCCTAAAATAGCGCTACTTTTCTATTGGGATAACATAATGCAAATTAACACCTTTCTAGCAAAACTGAACGCTACTCCAGAACAGATTATCTTCGCAGATACTATTGCAACAGTTGATGCAAATTATGAATTCACGCCCACTAAATTCTACAATGGTGAACTTGAAAATGCGGCTGGGCAAAATTCCGGCTCTTGCAAGCTATTATCTTTCGCGAAATTACACAATTTATCATTAGCGCAAACGTTGCAATGTTTTGGTGATTATTATCGCACCGATGTGTTACAACACCCAGATTCTACCGACCATCAGAATATTCGTAATTTTATTCGTTTTGGTTGGGATGGCATTCGCTTTGATGGCGAAGCTCTAACCTTAAAAGATAATGTCATCTAACCAGATAGAATGGAGGCGAATATGTTGCGAATAATATCGATTGTTACTTTTGCTCTTATTATTACTTCTTGTACTACAAACCCAGGTGCTCAATCAAATACAAAAAAGCCTGAATTAGAAAAATCTGAATTTACGCAATGCCCTGAACAGCGGCCAAAAATCTGTACGCGTGAATATATACCTGTGTGTGCAACGCGAGATACAGGTGTTCGTTGCGTGACGACTCCCTGCCCATCCAGCGAACAAAAAACCTATGGTAATGGCTGTTCGGCCTGCGCGGATGAAATGGTATTGGGTTACAAACTTGATGCTTGCACACCAGAAACCCCGGTACAGTAATCCCAGTTAACTGCGAAATCATTATGTGGATTCAAAAAGAAATTCGTTTATCACCCAAAACACGCGGCTTTCATTTAGTGACCCGTGAAGTATTAAGTCAATTACCTGAGATTAAAAATATCCACACTGGCTTGCTGAATGTTTTTATCAAACACACCTCTGCATCATTAACGATTAATGAAAATGCTGACCCAACCGTACGACAAGATTTCGAAAGTTATTTTAATCGTGCGGTGCCTGAAGACGAGCCTTACTACAAGCATTTGGATGAAGGTAGCGATGACTTACCCGCACATTTAAAGGCAAGTATTCTTGGCGCTAGTGTAAATATCCCTGTTTCAGCGGGAGAGTTAAACATAGGGATTTGGCAGGGAATTTATTTATGCGAACATCGCAATCATGGCGGTAGCCGCACACTGGTAATGACCTTGCAAGGCGAATGATTTTTAGCGGCTGTTACAAGAAGAGTAAAATTGATGTGTAAACAAAAAGGCGCATTCCACCAAAGGAATGCGCCTTTTTATTGAGCTAACTGGATTAACGTTTTGGTGGTAAGCCACCCATGCCACCGGGCAAGCCACCTGCTCCACCTAAACCACTCATGGCGCCACCGATGCCGCGCATCATTTTGGCCATACCACCGCCTTTCATTTTTCCCATCATCTTGGCCATTTGTTTATGTTGTTTTAACAAACGGTTCAAATCCTGAACCTGTGTGCCAGAGCCCAAGGTAATACGGCGCTTGCGCGAACCGCTCAAATCATCCGGGTTGCGACGCTCTTCAGGTGTCATGGATGCGATAATGGCTTCCATCGTTTTAAATTGCTTGGTCATATTGGAGTTTTGCGCAATTTGCGCCACATTACCCATGCCGGGCAACTTATCCAACATAGAGGTCAAACCACCCATGTTGTGCATTTGTTGTAATTGATCGCGCAAATCTTCCAAATCAAATTTATGGCCTTTGGTAACTTTTTTGATCAGCTTGTCGGCTTTTTCTTTATCGATAGAGCGTTCAGCCTGCTCGATCAACGACATTACATCGCCCATACCAAGAATACGTGATGCAACACGCTCAGGGTGGAAAGGTTCAAGCGCATCTACTTTCTCGCCCATGCCCAAAAACTTGATTGGCTTGCCCGTAATATGGCGCACGGAAAGCGCCGCACCGCCACGGGCATCGCCGTCAGCTTTAGTGAGGATCACACCTGTCAAAGGTAATGCATCATTAAAGGCCTTGGCGGTATTTACCGCATCCTGGCCAATCATGGCATCAATTACGAATAAGGTTTCCACGGGGTTAATTGCCGCGTGTAAATCCTTAATCTCGGTCATTAAGCTTTCGTCGATATGCAAACGACCAGCGGTATCCACAATCAATACATCAAAGAATTGACGCTTTGCGTGATCTATAGCAGCACGAGCGATATCGACCGGTTTTTGTTCTAGATTAGAAGGGAAAAACTCAACACCAACTTCACCCGCCAGTGTTTCCAATTGTTTAATAGCGGCTGGACGGTAAACGTCCGCACTCACAACCAACACTTTCTTCTTTTCACGCTCTTTTAAAAACTTAGCCAGCTTGGCAACCGATGTGGTTTTACCCGCACCCTGCAAGCCAGCCATCAACACAATGGCTGGCGGCTGTTGCGCAAGGTTTAAGCGCTCATTGGCTTGCCCCATGGTGGCGATAAGTTCGTTCTCAACGATTTTTAGAAATTGCTGGCCAGGATTGAGCGCTTTGCTGATTTGCGCACCTAAGGCACGGCTGCGAACGGTATCTATAAAAGATTTAACCACTGGCAAGGCAACATCGGCCTCCAGTAAGGCTTTTCGCACATCGCGCAAGGCATCTTTAATATTATCTTCGCTTAAACGCGCTTTGCCGGTAATACTGCGGAATGTATGGGATAAACGATCCGTTAAATTATCAAACATAACTTATCTCAATCTGGGCAATTAAATGGCTAGGCTGCTGAGCGCCTTAGGCGCGAAGCTGAAAAATGGCCGCGATTATAACCCCAAATAGTCATTTATTGGCGAGTTTCAAGGGCAAAACTTGTGGAATTATCTGCAACAATGGCAATTACGCCTACCTTATGACAAACTCGCCGTTGAGATTATTTATCATTGGGCTAACACCCCCGCGAACATCATTATAATTTTATCGCCAACTGCTTATTGAGCCTGTTTATGCCGTTTGTCATCGCTAACATCACCGCTGCAGTTCTTTATGCCGCTTTGGGTATTTATTTGGCGCGCCAATTAATCCAGCAAAAAAGTTTGCATCGACCCCAGCTTTTAACTCTCATTGGTTTAACGCTGTTTATACATGCTGTAGGGATTTATGGCGTCAGCGTAAAACCGGGTGGTATTCAGCTGAGCTTTTTTACTGTGTCCTCCCAAATTTTTTGGGTCATCAATCTTATTGTGTTGATCAGCAGCCTGAAAAAAGCTTTGCATAATTTATTTATATTTTTATTACCTTGTACTGCATTGGCAATTTTCATCACTCAGTTAGTTCATACCCAAAGCACAATTCTACAACTTAACTATACACTTGCCATTCATGTCATTTTATCCATCCTGGCTTATAGTCTTTTGACTATCGCAACACTTCAGGCAATCTTATTGTCGTATCAAAATCATCATTTAAAAAATAGAACGAGCTTGCAGTATTTGCGTTATCTACCACCGCTACAAACAATGGAAGCTTTATTGTTTGAGTTTGTATTAGTTGGCGAAATACTTCTAACCTTATCGATAGTGAGCGGTTTTATTTTTCTAGATAATATTTTCGCACAACATCTCGTACACAAAACCGTATTTTCAATGGCTGCGTGGCTTGTTTATGGGTTCTTGCTGTTTGGAAAATATAAAATGGGCTGGCGCGGCAATACCGCAATTCGCTGGACGTTGGCGGGCTTCTTGTTTTTGATGTTGGCGTATTTTGGTAGCAAGTTGGTGTTAGAGATTATTTTGCAGAGAGTTTGATGGTGGGGCAACAATTGCCCCAATCATTATTAGGAATAACGTTATTCTCTACGCCACTGAGTTCCACCTGCTTTGGAATCTTCAAGCACGACATTCTGTTCCAACAAAAACTTTCGGATCTCATCGGCACGGGAGTAGTTTTTATCGGCTTTAGCTTGAATGCGCTCAGCGATTAAACGCTCAACTTCTTCTGCCGCTATCACATCATTACCACCCGCCTGCAAAAACGCTTCTGGATTTTCTTGCAGCACACCTAAGATCAAACCGAAGGCTTTTAATTGGCCGACCAAGTTGTTGGCTAACTCGGGTTCGTTTTTCGCGTTATTTAAATCCCGCACCAAATCATACATGCCCGCTAAAGCTACGCGCGTATTAAAGTCATCGTTCATGGCCTCCACAAACGCTTTGTAATAGGCGCTTTCTTGCATTTCGCTAAAAGCTAAAGGCGCAACATTGTCATAGCCACGCAAAGCGCCGTAGAACCGTTCTAAGCCTGCGCGTGCTTCAATAAGATTTTCTTCGGCATAATTAATCGGGCTGCGGTAATGGCTGCTGACCAATAGGAAGCGCACCACTTCAGGATGATATTTCTCCAGTACATCGCGAATGGTGAAAAAATTGTCGAGTGATTTCGACATTTTTTCGCCGTCCACACGCACAGCACCGGCATGCATCCAGTAATTTACATATTTGCAACCATTAGCGGCTTCGCTCTGGGCAATTTCATTTTCATGATGCGGAAATGGTAGGTCTGGCCCACCGCCGTGAATATCAAATGTATCGCCGCAGCATTTTTTACTCATCGCAGAGCACTCAATATGCCAGCCAGGGCGACCATTACCCCACGGTGATTGCCATGCAGGCTCACCCGCTTTTGCGGCTTTCCAGAGCACAAAATCACGCGGGTCTTCTTTAACTTCATCCACTTCAATGCGTGCACCTGCCAGTAACTCATCTACATTTTTATTGGTGAGTTTGCCGTAATCTTTAAAGCTGGTTACACGATAATAAACATCGCCATTACTCGCGGCATAAGCGTGGCCTTTTTCAATCAGCGCATTATTCATATCAATAATACCATCGATAAAACCCGTTGCGCGCGGTTCAATATCCGGGCGAGCAATGCCTAAACGCGCTTCGTCTTCATGCATGAAATCAATAAAGCGTTTAGTGAGAGCGGTGTACTCTTCGCCGTTTTCGTTGGCGCGCTTGATAATTTTGTCGTCGATATCAGTGATATTGCGAACGTAATTTACATCCCAATGTTGGCTGCGCAAAAAGCGGGTAATCACATCGAACGCAACCAATACTCGCGCATGGCCAATGTGGCAATAGTCATAAACAGTAATGCCGCAGACATACATAGAAATTTTCCCCGCTTGCATGGGTTTAAAAACTTCTTTTTGGCGAGTGAGTGTGTTGTATATCTGGAGCATATTCAAATCCATAAAAATTTGCGATAAACCTTCAGAGCATCTGATTTGTTTCTGCGAGACCGTCGGTGGCAGGACGACCCACATGGATGTGGGAAGTGCCCTGAAGCGACTGGATCGCGTAAGGGCCAAGATGTCGAGCGTATTTACGGCGTTAAATCAGGTGCGATGCCGGGTTACGGCGTGCGTAAAGCTCGCGCCTAACCCGACTTGCGTGTTTTTACTATTCTTGATCATCAATCTTGGTAAAACTATCTTTTAATCCAATGGTGCGATTAAACACAATCTTGTCTGCGGTTGAATATTTACTGTCTAAACAGAAATAGCCTTGACGCTCAAATTGGAAACGATCATCTAATTGCGCTTTGCCTAAACTCAACTCTGCTTTACAGCCCGATAAAATTTCCAAGTTATTGGGATTGATTGAATCCAGGAAGCTTTTACCGCCAGCATCTGGCGCTTCGTCGGTAAACAAACGTTCAAAAATACGCACTTCACAATCGATATTTTGGGTTGCAGAAACCCAGTGAATTACGCCTTTGGGTTTAACGCCATCTGCAGGGTCTTTACCCAAAGTGCCTTCGATAATGCGGGCACGTACTTCAATAATATCACCAGCTTCATCTTTAATGGCTTCATCGGCTTCGATCACATACGCGCCGCGCAAACGCACACGCTTCCCTAATACCAAACGCTTATATTTTTTATTGGCCTCTTCACGGAAGTCTTCTTGTTCGATAAAAAATGTTTGTGTGAATGGAACTGAACGATCACCCAAGTCATCGCGATTAGGGTGATTGTTTACCGTCAAGATTTCAACTTGATCGACAGGGTAATTTGTCAGAGTAACTTTTAACGGGCGCAATACACACATAGCGCGCGGTGCATTTTTATCGAGATCATCGCGAACACAGAACTCGATAACACCAACGTCAACAATGCCATCTGAACGAGTCACGCCAATACGGTCGCAAAAATCGCGCAGCGCCGCAGGTGTATAACCACGGCGTCGCATACCAGAAATAGTTGGCATACGTGGATCGTTCCAACCATCCACATGATTTTCATCCACAAGCTGTTTTAGTTTGCGTTTACTGGTCACAGAATAATTAATATTCAAGCGTGCAAATTCGTATTGACGCGGAATAGCCGGTACCGGCAGGTGTTGAATAAACCACTCATAAAGCGGTTTGTGGTCTTCAAATTCCAGCGTACAAATCGAATGCGTAATACCTTCAATCGCATCGCTTTGGCCATGCGCAAAATCATACGAAGGATAGATGCACCACTTGTCACCGGTTTGATGGTGGTGCGCTTTTTTGATGCGATAGATAATGGGGTCGCGCAAATTAATATTGGGCGAAGACATATCTATTTTTGCACGCAAAGAACATGCGCCTTCTTCAAAGTCACCGGCACGCATCTTTTCAAACAATGCCAAGTTTTCTGCAACACTGCGTTCGCGGAATGGGCTGTCTTTGCCCGGCTCAATCAATGAGCCGCGATACTCGCGCATTTGCTCGGCATTTAAGTCACATACAAAAGCCAAACCTTGTTCAATTAAATGAATAGCCCACGCGTGCAGTTGATCAAAGTAATCCGAGGTGTAACGAACATTGCCATTCCACTTGAAACCCAGCCACTCAACATCTTGTTTGATGGAATTAACGAATTCTTCGTTTTCTTTCTCTGGATTCGTATCATCGAAACGCAAATTGCAGGTGCCGCCAAACTCATCGGCCAGCCCAAAATTCAAGCAAATAGATTTTGCATGGCCGATATGCAAATAACCATTAGGCTCTGGCGGAAAACGAGTAGCGATATTCGTATGAGCGCCCTGCTCCAAATCCTTACGAATAATTTGCTGCAAAAAATGCAGCGGCTTTTTGGTTTCAGGGGATATGGTTTCAGCGGATGTATTTGCGTCTGTTGAAGCGAAATGTTCGGTCATGCTGTTATAACTTCCAAAGTAGGACGATATCGATATGATCAAGAGTTTAAACGATACGTTGAAGAACGAAATGCTAAAAATTGAGGCTATTGTAGTGTAAGCTGCCCCCGATTGTCATTGATCACACTTGCTATTTAGGTGTTGAGCGGTAATCCGTTGAGCGCTTAAGTTGATAGCGTACAACGGCACGCTGGTGATCCAGTAGATTGTCAGAAAACTCGCTAGTACCATCGCCTTTTGCCACAAAATAGAGCGACTTACTTGCATCCGGATGCAAAGCTGCAAACAGCGATGCTTTACCGGGTATGGCTATAGGCGTTGGAGGCAACCCTTGAATCGTATAGGTGTTGTAACTGGTTGGACGCCTAAGATCATCGCGAGTAATTTTACCTGTATAGATCTCGCCCATGCCATAAATCACGGTTGGATCAGTTTGTAATGGCATTCCTATTTGCAAACGACGTATAAATACCCCCGCAATTTTATCGCGCTCGCCTTCGTGCCCTGTTTCCTTTTCAATAATTGACGCCATGATTAAGGCTTCATATTCATTTCGATAAGGTAAGTTGGTAGATTTATTGGCCCAAAGTTCATCCAGATTTTTGCGCATAGCATTGTAAGCTTGCGTAAGAATTTCTACATCTGACGTGCCTTTGGTGAACCTGTAGGTATCAGGGAAAAACCAACCTTCTGGATGGGTAATAGGTAGATTTAAAATTTCCAGGCGTTTGCTATCTGGCTTGTCAACGAGTATATGCTTGATATGAGGCTGTGCATTTAGGGCACCCATAAGTTGCTTAAAAGTCCAGCCTTCCACAAAAGTAACTTGATGTAAAACCACATCGCCTTTGTTTAATTTTTCCAGCAGCCTAGCAGGCGTTAAGCTCTCATCCAGTAGATATTCGCCGGGGTGGATTTTTTCTTTATTATAAAAACGCGCATACCAATTAAGCCAACGCGGGTGGGCTAATATATTTTGGCTGGCTAAATCTTGCGACAAATGGCTCAGCGATTTCCCTGAACCCAATTCATAATGAAAATCTTGCGACGGTAGAGTCAAAGGGGTGTTCAACCAAGATGTAAAACTAAACCACACGTAAACAACGCTTAGCCCAGCCAAAAAACTGAGCAGTAAAAAAAGCCTGATAATACGGGCAAGCAAAGATCGTTTTGGTGTTGTCATTTTTTCACGCGTAAATGATAAGGATGGATAAAATTACAATGTGACTAGATAGCAGCAACTATACAAGCGATTCGCGCAATAACTTTTGTAGCTGTAATGTAATGGTGCCTACATTAAAACTGTATGCTTGCTCAAGGTTATGCGTTTTCTCGCTCTGTAATTTCGTTAAAGGCCAAATACCATAAATGCTGTTACATAGAAAAGCCGCATCTGCATTGGTTAAATCAGCAAGGCTTAGATTTTTAATAGTGATATTAAGACCAGTTTGTGGTGCTAAGGTTTCAATAATAAAACGACGCATAACACCGGCAACACCGGCTTCCGATAAATCTGGTGTAAAAAGTTCACCGTTTTTAATCAGAAAAATATTGCTAAATACTGCTTCAATTAAATTGCCTTGAGTATCTAATAAAATACCTTCTACAATTTCATCGTCCTGCCACTCAGCCCGCGCCAACACTTGTTCCAGCCGGTTGAGATGCTTTAATCCCGCCAAACTTGGATTACAACTTAAACGTTGATTGCAAAGCCTGACACTGACACCTTCTGAAAAATAGTAATGTGGATAATTCGCTGCAGGAAAAATACCAACCACAATTGATGGCACTACTAAATTCGGAGCGCGATAGCCCCTGCCCCCCTGACCACGAGTTACCATGATTTTCACCACGGCATCTTCAATGTGTGAAGTAGGAAGTTCAGCAATTAAACTGCTTAATTGCGCTTCAACTAACTCTATAGCAATGGGTATGAATAATTTTTCACAGCTTTTAAGCAAACGTTCCTTATGTAAAAGCCACAAAGGAATTTTACCGTGTAGCATTTTGCAAGTTTCAAACACGCCGTCGCCATAGGCAAAGCCACGATCAAGTGGCGATATTTGCGCACCTAGAACACCATTTACGGCTATAGCTGGAAGTGTTTGCATAGATTACATTCTTTTGATGTTCTTATACAAAAACGCCGAACATGGGTTCGGCGTTTTTATGTCGTACTTTTTAACTGCTCATTAGATTTTTTTGAAAATCAATGAACCATTTGTTCCACCAAAACCAAACGAATTTGAAAGTACCGCTTCAATTTTGCGTTCCTGCGCCGTATGTGGAACTAGGTTGATATCGCAACCTTCATCTGGATTATCCAGATTGATGGTTGGCGGCGCAACTTGATCGCGAATAGCAAGCACACTGAATATAGCTTCAACCGCACCCGCTGCGCCAAGCAAGTGGCCAATCATAGATTTTGTTGAACTTACCGCAACTTTATCAACATCTGAACCCCAAACTGATTTAACGGCCTGACATTCTGCTTTATCGCCTGCGGGTGTTGAGGTGCCGTGTGCATTTACATAGTGAATATCAGACACCGCAATTTTTGCGTCGTTAATCGCATTAACCATAGAAGCTGCTGCACCCGAACCGTTCTCTGGTGGAGAGGTCATGTGATAAGCATCTCCACTCATACCAAAACCAACCAATTCGGCATAAATACGTGCGCCGCGCGCTTTGGCATGCTCGTATTCTTCCAGCACTAAAACACCCGCACCATCACCTAAGACAAAACCGTCGCGATCACGATCCCATGGGCGGCTCGCCGCTTGCGGATTATCGTTACGAGTTGAAAGTGCACGCGCTGCAGCAAAACCACCTAAACCGAGCGGTGTAGTCGCCATTTCGGCGCCACCTGCAACCATCACATCTGCATCGCCATATTGAATCATACGCGCGGCAAAACCAATGCTGTGAGTTCCAGTTGTACAGGCGGTGGTGATCGCAATATTAGGACCACGCAAATTGTGCATGATCGAAAGATTGCCGGAAATCATGTTAATAATGGCGCTGGGAACAAAGAACGGGGAGATACGGCGCGGCCCTTTTTCGGTCAGCGTAATAGCACCTTCTTCAATAGTGCCAATCCCGCCAATCCCTGAACCTATGGATACACCGATACGACCAGCGTTAGCTTCCGTAATTTCCAAACCAGAATCGCGAATAGCCTGAATACCCGCAACCATACCATATTGGATAAAGGGGTCCATTTTGCGCGCTTCTTTACTGGGGAAATAATCATCCACCGCCAGATTTTTCACTGAAGCACTGAACTGAGTGGTAAATGCAGATGCATCAAAGCTACTAATGGACGCGATGCCGCTTTTGCCATTCACGATGCCATGCCAAGTATCAGCAACTGTATTTCCCAGTGAACTGATCATACCTAGACCAGTGACGACAACTCTTCTGCGTGACACGTTGTAAAACTCCTCAGTTTAAGGCTTGAGTGAAAAGTCTACTCAATCAAGGAAATACTTACCGGAAAATAAATTCCGCTAAAAAGAAAAAGCCGTACTATTTCGCAATAATACGGCTTTTCGAGAAGATTAGTAATCAGCTCTAAAAATTACGCCAAGTTTGAATTGATGTAATCAATAGCTAATTGAACAGTAGTGATTTTTTCTGCTTCTTCATCCGGGATTTCAGTTTCGAATTCTTCTTCGAGAGCCATTACCAACTCTACGGTATCCAAAGAATCTGCGCCTAGATCTTCTACAAAAGAAGCTTCGTTTTTCACTTCATCTTCTTTCACGCCTAATTGTTCAGCAACGATCTTTTTTACGCGTTCTTCAATGCTACTCATGATGTTATGTAACTCCTAAATGTTATAGACAAAACCGTCAGTTTGATGAGCCGACATCAGCTAGCTGTTAGTTGCCCAACAAGCAAATACCCAATGAGAGTACTCAGCATTATGTTTCGGTCAAAATCGACGCGCATTTTACATCTATTTGGATGACTTGTAACGCATCGGACTAAAAAAACTTACAAGTTTGACTGTTTTTCGTTAAAAAACAGCAGCTTGCAAGCAAAACTTAAGACATATACATGCCGCCGTTTACGTGAATAGTCTCACCGCTTATGTAGCCACCAGCGTCACTGGCTAAGAAAACAACAACTGCTGCAATCTCTTCTGGTGCACCCAGGCGCCCCAATGGAATGCGAGATAATAGTTGTTGTTTTTGTTCTTCTGGCAGCACTTTTGTCATATCAGTATCGATAAAACCTGGTGCAACAGTATTAACCGTAATATTGCGAGAACCAACTTCGGCTGCTAATGAGCGGGCAAAACCAGCAACGCCTGCTTTAGTCGCCGCATAGTTTGACTGGCCGGGGTTGCCCATGGCACCCACGACAGAACTAATGTTAATGATGCGGCCCCAGCGAGCTTTCATCATGCCGCGCAAAACGCCTTTACTTAAACGATACACTGCACTCAAGTTGGTATTGATTACATCAAACCACTCATCGTCACTCATACGCATCAATAAATTATCTTTGGTGATGCCAGCATTGTTTACCAAAATTGATGGCGCACCGAATTCTTCGGTGACGCTTTTCAATAAGCCTGCAACTGAATCCGCATCGGTAACATTCAATACTTTACCGGCACCGCGAATACCTTGCTCAGCAAAGCGCGCCGTAATTTTTTCTGCACCTGACTCACTAGTCGCCGTACCAATAACAATTGCACCCGCCTTGCCCAATTGTTCGGCAATTGCAGCGCCAATACCCCGGCTAGCACCAGTAACCAAAGCAACTTTATCATTCATGCTCATAGTTGATTTCTCTTGTAATTATTTCAATTAAATTTATGAATTAGGCTTACGGATTAAAGTGAGCCAAAACGTGATCAATCTCATCCGATTTTTCAATCGAAAGTGTAGTTAATCCTGTGTTGATGCGCTTATTCAAGCCTGATAACACTTTCCCTGGGCCACATTCAATCGTTGTGGTGATACCCGCTTCGCTCATAGTATTTACACACTCAACCCAACGTACCGCGCTGTAGATTTGTTCGATCATCAAGGCTTTAATTTTTGCAGGATCAATTTCAGTTTGCGCAGTCACATTGTGCACAACAGGAATTTTTGGTGCTTTAAACTCAGTCGCATTAATTTGTTCCGCTAAACGATTTGCAGCGGGTTTCATTAACGATGTATGGAACGGCGCACTAACCGGTAAAGGCAATGCGCGTTTTGCGCCTGCCTCTTTGCATAGTGCTGCTGCGCGCTCGGCAGCAGCTGCGGTACCGGCAATAACAACTTGCCCCGGCGAATTAAAGTTCACCGCCGAAACCACCTCACCCTGCTCTGCTTTTTTACAAGCTTCAATAATTAAGGCGTCATCCAAACCAATAATTGCGAACATTGCGCCCTGGCCTGCAGGCACAGCTTCTTGCATAAATTTTCCGCGCTGCTGAACAAGTTTTACAGCATCCGCAAAAGCGACTACGCCAGCACATACCAATGCCGACCACTCACCTAGACTGTGACCAGAAACAAGCGCAGGTTGCGCACCATTTTTTTCGTTCCACATACGCCAAACTGCAACACTTGCAGTTAATAATAAAGGCTGGGTACGCTCGGTTAAATTGATATCGTCTTGTGCACCATTTTGCACAAGTTCCCACAAATCGTAACCCAAGACTTGCGATGCTTCAGCAAAGGTTTCCGTAACGATTGGATAATTCGCAGCTAAATCAGCCAGCATGCCAATTTTTTGTGAGCCTTGACCGGGAAATACGAAAGCAAGATTTTGTTGAGTCATAAATAATTACTTTATTGCTGATGGGAAATAGATTGGGCTAAAAACTCTGCCTTAATACGCGCTGGAACATTTTGAATCACCTGCTCGCGCGCAACAATTAAGGCTTGCATAAAGGCTTTTTTATTAGCATTGCCGTGGCTTTTTACCAGAACTTTTTGCAACCCTAAAAAACTGGCGCCATTATACATGGATGGGTCCAGTTCGGTGCGCAGGTGTTTTAAGAGCGGCCATATAACAATAGCGGCTAATCGTGCTAGCCAGTTTTGTTTAAAGATAGTTTGAATTTTTTTTGCGATGAGGCGTGCAGTACCCTCGCAGGTTTTTAATGCAATATTGCCGTGAAAGCCATCACACACAATGACATCCATTTCGCCACGGAAAATTTTATTGGCCTCAATATAACCACCAAAATTTAACCGCGAGTCATTACGCAACAATTCTTGCGCCGCCTTAATCACATCAGTACCTTTTGTTGATTCAGTACCAATATTCAACAGGCCAATGCGCGGAGATGTGTTATTCGTTGAAGCCAAGATGTTTCCCATCAATGCAAATTGATGCAGATGCTCAGCTGTGCAATTTGTATTTGCACCTAAGTCCAGCAAATAAGTTTGCCCGCGCTCAACCGGCATGGCTTTACAAATTGCGGGGCGCTCAACACCTGGAAATGTTTTTAATAAATATTTTCCCATCGCCAGCAATGCGCCCGTATTACCTGCGCTAACACAGGCATCAGCATTATTGCTGCTTAACGCATTTATGGCTAACCACATTGAAGAATTTTTTTTATGACGCAACGCGTGCAATGGATCTTCATCCATAGCAACAACCTCAGTCGCATTCACAACGCTAATACGTTGATGAGATAATTTTTGTGCGGAGGAAAAGTCAAAAAGTTGCTGTTCATTGCCAAATAACACAACGTCAACATCAGGATAAGCTGCAGTGAACTTTTGCGCAGCCGAGATAGCAACGCGGGGACCTAAGTCCCCGCTCATAGCGTCCACCGCTATTCGAATTTTTGCAGACAAGATGTAATCGTCTTGTACAGAATTTACTCGTTGCCGCCTTTGTCGATCACTTTAACGCCACGGTAAAAACCGTCTGCGGTAACGTGGTGACGCAAGTGCTTTTCGCCGCTAGTTGCATCTACTGACAAAGTTGGGCCAGTCAATGCATCATGTGAACGACGCATGTCACGCTTGGAACGAGATTTTTTGTTTTGTTGTACTGCCATGGGATCTACTCCTATTTACTTACTCGTTGGAACCGAGGCGCCTCTTTGCCACTAAAAAATAGTGGGTTATTTCGGCGAGCTCTTAAGTTGCTCCAACACCTGAAATGGGTTCTTTGTTTTCTTTACTTCGACTGGCTTGCCACTAGAGAAGAGTTGGCGATCAACGCATTGCTCTTGGTGGTAGGCAACCTTCGGTAAACTCAACAGCATTTCTTCTTCGATCATATCGTAGAGATCTGCTACACCTTCGCCGGTAATCCATGGGTCAAGATACTCTGGCAAAGCCTCAGCACCTTCTTCATCCCACACAATACCTAACGAGATATCACTTTTGACCGGTACTTTTACATTCTCCAAGCAGCGCTGGCAAACTAATGTAAGTTCAGCTGATGCGTGGCCAGTAACGATCTTTTTCTTCTCCACACTAATGCTAAATGCCAAATCAACCTGGATTTCTCCGGTAGTTTCTTGCAGCGATTCTGCCAATCTTGGCAGCTCAGCTACTGGCACAAACCCGTCGATTGATATGCCTTGTTGGGCAAACTTTCGGGGGTCTCCCTGCTTTGGCAGAGGCTTTAATGAGGGGGTCTTAAACATAAGCGCGCCATCATAGGGATCTGCCCTACGTCTGTCAAAGAAAAACTCCCAAAATGGCGCTATTTAGTGTCTTGTAGGTGGAATCACCCCCTATATATACATTTTTAGCTTGGAAAACGATTTATATGCTAGATCACTTCTGGGATTTTACGGCGAAACACCAGTTTTCATACAGACCAATCATAGGTTGGACTCTAATAATGATTCTAGATAACACTTTTCAATATGCATACTTCACCTTAAGACAGCTAATTCCCTATAAGACTGCCAGCAAAATACATATTTCTTAGGCTTTATCATTCAACCTTATTGAAAATAATTCTCATTAACAATAAAATTAGCGCCAATTTTTAGCAGATCATTCGCTGTTTTTCATAAGTAATATGCTTACGAGCGGCCTTATTAAGGACGTCTTGCAGTTATACAACAAAGAACATCATATTCATATTTAGGCTTGGAGATAAGCGTTGAAGAATTGGGTTTTTCAGATTCACTGGTTTCTTGGAATTACCGCAGGATTGGTATTAGCCGTCGTTGGTGGCACCGGCGCATTAATGAGTTTTGAGCGGCAAATCATGGAAGCGATCAGCCCCGGCGTCGCCAGTGTAAGCGAACGCCCAGCGGGCGCAATTCCACTCACCCCCGATGAACTCTTGGCGCGCTTTCGCGCCGATCGGCCAGGCGCTTGGATTGAGCAAATCACCCTTTCTTCGGCGCCAGAGCGCAATGTATCAATTCGCGTTGCAAATGCAGATCGCACCAAGCGCAGTCAATCCATCTATGTGGATGCTTACACGGGTGAAACCTTGGGTTCGCTTAACGGCCAAAAGTTTTTTCGCACGGTGCTTGAGCTGCATCGCTGGCTATTGGTGCCCACGGGCGAAGGGCTAAATATTGGCCGGCAGATCACCGGCTTTAGCGCAATAGCGCTGGTTTATTTTGCGCTGTCTGGTTTGTACCTGCGCTGGCCGCGCCGCCCGTTGAATTGGCGTAGTTGGTTCCGCATTGATTTCAGTTTGAGTGGGCGAAATTTTTATTGGGCGCTGCACTCCGTTATTGGCACCTGGGTTTTAATCGTTTATTTACTGCTGTCATTGACGGGGCTTTATTGGTCTTATTCATGGTACCGCAGCGGTTTATCAATCATCTTAACCGGCGAACCCGTTGAAGAACGGCGCGGCGGGCGTGGTGGTCGCAATGGCGGCGGAAACGAAGAATTGCCAGAATCGCCCCCATTGGTTGCTGCGGCATGGCAAGGTTTTTTAACCAAGACCGACAATCACTACAAAACCGCTGCTATCACCATCCCCAAAAAAGACGGTGACGCCTTCACCATTAATTATGTATTACCCGAAGCTTTGCATGACCGTCAGCGCAATAGCCTATCCATCACGCCCGAAGGCGATATAGTCACGCACAAACCTTACGTACGTATAGAACATTTAGGTAAACGCATTTACCAAGGGATTTATGAGTTACACGTGGGCGATTGGTTTGGCACAACGGGGCGTGTAGTGAATATGATCGCCTCGCTGTTAATGCCGCTGTTTACGATTACTGGTTTCCTGCTCTACTTTGATCGCCGTAAAAAGAAACGCAACACCAAACTCGCAGCGGCAGCAACTAACGCATTGGTAACGCGCGACAATAATTCACCTAACGATTTAACCGCTGACTATTTAATTGTGTATGCCAGCCAAAGCGGAACCGCTGAGCAATTGGCGTGGCACACTGCAGGCGTATTTCATTCGGCAGGCGTTAGCGCGGCCGTGGTCTCCATGGCAGATTTGAAATTAGAATCCATTCAAGCCGCCGAAAAAGTATTATTTTTGTTATCCACATTTGGTGAAGGCGAGCCGCCCGATATAGCGCGCACTTTCATCAAAAAATATTTAAAATTATCGCCCGATCTCCAACAATTACAGTTCGGCCTATTGGCGCTAGGCGATAAACGTTACAGCGATTTTTGTGCCTTCGCCGTAAGCGTTGAGGCGTGGCTCCTTGAAAATGGTGCCAATGAAATATTCACACGGATTGAAGTAGATAATGGCGATGAACATTCGCTGCAACAATGGCAAGTGGAAATCGCCAAGCTCAGCGGCGCAACCGATATTACCGCATGGGCTGCACCGGAATTTGAAGAATGGCAATTGCATTCCCGCCAGTTACTCAATCAAGGCAGCGTGGGCGATGCGATTTATCAGGTAAATCTTTCGCCGCCCAATGCAGCGTCTGGAACATGGCAAGCGGGAGATATTCTGGTCATACACCCGCAACATGACGCTGCACGGGTAGACACATTTTTACGCGAAAACAATTTGAATGGCGAAACGATTATTAAGGATGCGCCACTGAGTAACTGGCTAGCCAAAAGTATTTTCCCAACAACGCCACTCAAAGAACAAGCGCTGCAAACGTGGGTTGAATCACTAGAGCCTTTGCCGCACCGTGAATATTCAATTGCCTCCATACCGAATGATGGCGAAGTGCAATTAGTGATTCGCCAAGTATTTAACGAACACGGACAACTTGGCTTGGGTTCAGGTTGGCTTACGCAATTCGCGCGCGAACATCAAATAGTGTTGGCTCGCGTTAGAAGCAACCCAACTTTCCATGCGCCACAAGCCTTCCATGCACCAGAAGAAAGTTGCCCAATGATTTTAATTGGTGCAGGTACAGGAATAGCTGGTTTACGCTCGCATTTACGCGCACGCTGGCTCGCGGGTGAAAAAACAAACTGGCTTATTTTTGGTGAGCGTAATAGAGCGAATGATCGTCTGTTTGGCGATGAGCTGGATGCAATGGCAGATGCTGGTTTTATCACTCAGTTTGACGCCATTTTTTCGCGTGACAATGAAGGTTATGTGCAAGATAGGCTTCTGCAGGAACAAGAAAAACTGCGCGACTGGATTGTGGATGGCGCTGCCATTTATGTGTGTGGGAGCTTGGTAGGAATGGGTGCGGGAGTGGAAAGCGCATTACTGGAAATCTTCGGCGAAAATAAACTCCAGTCATTGCGCGAATCTGGTCATTATCGTAGGGATATTTATTAAAATCCTCTAACGAGTAAAGCCTATATTTCGCGCTAGCACAATGTAGTGATTTTCGTTTAAGCCGGCCCCCACAAAGAGCTGGCTTTCTCATACAAGTCTTCCTTGATTTCATTTCTAGACTAGAGTCCGACACAGTAAACCTATTCAAAGCTAAATAGCACGCATAAAAAAAGCCGCAACAAGTGCGGCTTTTTTTAGCTGAATCCGTAAAAAATTACAGACCAGTTACGTTTTCAGCTTGTGGGCCTTTTTGGCCTGGCTTTACGTCAAACTCTACGCGTTGGCCTTCAGCTAAGGTTTTGAAGCCTGAACCGCTGATTGCGCTGTAGTGAACAAAAACGTCTTGGCCAGCTTCGCTAGCGATAAACCCAAAACCTTTTGACTCGTTGAACCATTTTACTGTGCCAGTGCTTCTAGCCATTTTAAACCTCGATGATCTTAATAAATAAAAATGTGGTGCTGACAGATCGGTGTTACTTATGAAGAAGCATCGAGTTACTAATAGATTCACTGCTAGAACAACGGATGTGACATAACATAAATAATTGTGAACATATGCCCTAAGGCGAAAGTTCACGCTGCAATTTGGCCAGCGGGAGAACTATATGCCGCCTATCCTCGTAAGTAAAGGTTTAATTACTTGCGGCGTAAATTAGCTTAAATGAGCTATCTGCTTGAAAACTGACAAAAATCAAGTATTTACCCCTAGCGCTAAAGCTGTAACAATCCAACCACACTTATTACTCCACCCATGCAGTGGCGAGTATTGCCCATGAACAATATGCAATTTATAAAGACTCAAGATGCGCACTGCGCACACGATAAACGTGTGAGCTGTGGAAACTGCCGGTTAAATGCCATATGCCTGCCTATCAGTCTGCATGTGGATGATATAGATCGTTTAAATCGAATAGTTCAACGCAGTAAGCCGCTTCAAAAAGGTGAGTATCTTTACCGTGCCAACGACGCATTTGACTCAGTATTTGCGATTCGCTCCGGAGCGGTTAAAGCCATCAGCGTTAGCGACAAGGGCGATGAACAAGTCACAGGCTTCTATTTACCAGGTGAAGTGGTTGGCATGGATGGTCTTGCCGATAACATTTACACCAACTCTGTTATTGCACTTGAAACCTCATCAGTATGTGAGATTCCATTCAATCGCCTTGAAGAACTAAGCCTCCAGATACCCACGCTGCAACGCCACTTCTTTCAGCTCATGAGCCGTGAAATTACTCAAGATCAACAAGTTATTACATTGTTAAGTAAAGGCAGTGCAGAAGCTCGCATAGCCACCCTCTTGCTGAGTATTTCTTCGCGCAACGGCCGCCGCAATCTTTCAACCAACGATTTTATTTTGCCCATGTCACGCACCGATATTGGTAACTTCCTGGGTTTAACCATTGAAACCGTCAGCCGAATTTTTACGCGCTTGCAAAAAAACAATTTAATAGCGGTGGATAAAAAAGAAGTAACAATCATCGACATGGAAGCTCTGCGCAATATTGCCAATGGTAACGATTAATTATGAATAAACTGGAAAAAACCTTGGCGGCATTTGATACAGCCAATGCACAAGACCCCAACACTGAAATGGTTAGCGGCCAACTTACTCCAAAAGAATTAATTTACAGTCAGCGCATGACGGAACATTTACATCAATTTTTGGCCTCGCCCTCAGAAGCACTACAATTAGCTGCTCGCAGCCAGCATATTTGCCGATGGAAAATCCCCCGCAGCGATTACCCAATGGATCGTCAAGGTTACAAAAAATGGCGTTTAGACTTAGCCGTATTTCATGGCAATACAGCCGGCGAAATCATGCAAGCTAATGGTTATGAGGAAGCTGATATTCAGCGAGTAAAGGATCTCTTACTAAAACGTAGCCTAAAACGAGATGACGAAGTTCAAGCGTTAGAAGATGTTGTTTGCCTCGTTTTTTTAGAATACTACCTTGAAGATTTTGCCAGCAAACATGACGAAGCAAAATTAATTGATATCATTCAAAAAACGTGGAACAAAATGTCTGAACATGGTCATTCTGCCGCACTAAAACTTCCCTTGTCAGAGACTATGCTTGCGCTAGTTACTAAAGCACTTCAATCTTAGGATTATTTATGGACATAATTATTTTAAAACACACTCACCTAACCGCATTGTTTGTTTCTTTTCTATTATTTTTCATACGTGGCTATCTAATGATGCGAGAATCAAATGCGAGCAAGCACCGCGCATTTTTAATTACGCCGCACATTGTTAATCTTATCTTGATTGGAACTGGCATTAGTCTGGCCGTTTTCATGCATTTAAATCCTGCAAACCAGCCCTGGCTTGTCGTAAAGCTCGTTGCATTAGTTATCTATATCGCGCTGGGCGTTTTAACCTTTAAGCACTCGTCCTTAAAAGCTCGGAAAATTTTATGGCTGTCAGCCTTAATTGTATTTGCGTTTATTGTGAGTGTTGCGCGCACTAAAAATCCACTCGGTTTTTTTGCTGGTCTACTTTAAGATCTATCTATTACTGCCCCATCCAATCAAATCTACTTTTTTGGCTCGTCGAATCAGCGCTTTTAAGCGCTGATTTTTCATCCATAACATCTAATAACAAAGCACGACTGAAAACTATTAAAGAGATTTGACCATATAAAGTGCAGGGTCACTCGAATACTGATAGGTTTCCACGTTTTTCTGCTGCGGTAAACTCAGGTGTAAAAACTCGGAAAACCCAAACGCCTGCCAAAAGCTTTTTGAGTTTTGTACGGATAGCAGCGCTATAGCCTCTACAGCATGTTGCAACGCATGATCAGTTGCAGCTTGAATCAGTTTTTTTCCTACACCGTAACCCTCAGCGGTTTTTAACAATGCCAAATCATGAAGGTATAAACAATTGGGGTTTTCATCGTGATGAAAGACTGCATTGAGTGGGTTTACCTTCCCTACCTTAGACCAATAGCCGACCAAATAGGCGCATACAACATCTTCATGCTCAGCAACCCATGCCGTTGTTGGGCTCATGGTAAAACGTTGCTCTATAACCTGTGCACATTCAAGAAAATAACCTGCATAGGCTTCAGCCTGAATTATTTCAATTGCATGTAAATCACTTGCCATCATTGGGCGAATATTGAAACTCATTCATTAGTATCCGAATCATTTATATCTTCATCAAGAGATTCAAGCAGCAGCGAATCCGACATACTTTCATCTTCCAGTAAATTCCCATCGATACGTTTTTTTGTTTTAGCACCTAATTTACGTAAATCATTAACACGCTTAACTAGGTTGCCCCGCCCTGTTTGCAAGCGGCTACGCGCGGTATTATAGGCTTCTTGCGATTTACCCAAGTAATTTTGAATGTTATCCATAGCATCTAACAGCAATACAAATTGGTCGTGCAAAGCACCCGCTTCTTTGGCGATGCGCTCTGCATTTTTGTTTTGCTTTTCATAGCGCCAAATATTTTCAACTGTGCGCAGTGTTGCTAGCAGTGTGGTTGGGCTTACCAAAATAATATGTTTGTCGTAGGCTTCCCGGTAAAGATTGGGCTCATGCTGCATAGCAAGCATAAAAGCCGCTTCAATGGGTATAAAGATAAACACGAAATCCAGCGATTTAACACCTTCAAGTTTTTCGTAATCCTTAAAGTTCAACCCTTTAATATGACCACGCAATGAATTCACATGAGCATTGAGATAATATTTACGCTCTTGTTCATCATCTGTAACACAGAATTTTTCATAGTCAATTAACGAAACTTTAGAATCGATAATGATATCTTTCTGTTCCGGCAAATGAATGATCACATCGGGCATACGGCGCGAGCCATCGTCCCCTGTAAAACTCATCTGGGTGTCGTATTCGCGGCCTTTTTGTAACCCAGACTCTTCCAGTAATCGCTCAAGAATAACTTCTCCCCAATTACCTTGAGCCTTATTGTTGCCTTTTAGCGCCTGTGCAAGATTAACCGCATCCTCACCAATTTTTTGGGCTTGCTTTTGCAGCTCTAAAACCTGACCCGATAGGCGATTGCGGTCAGCATTTTCTTTCTCATAAACGTCTTCAACTTTTTTACGAAAATCATTAAGTTGTAGCTTGAAGGGGTCGAGTGTTGTTTCCAGTAAGTTTTTGCTGGACAAGGAAAACTGTTGTTGCTTGTTGTCAAAGATCTTATTCGCAATATTTTCAAACTCTCTGGAAAGCTCAACTTTAGCATTCTGTAAAAGCGCTAACTGTTCTGTGAAGTTTTTACGTTCCTGCTCCAAACGAGTATTTAATTCAGTGGCTTCGGAGGTGACTTTAACCAAAGCAATATCCTTTTGTAGGAGCCTCTGCTGTAGCTCAGCAAACTGTTGTAGCTTTTCCTTTGCTGCAGCCAAATCTTGTAATTTCGAATTCGTGTGATCCTGCAACTGCTGATAAGTCAGTTTTAATTGCGCTAATTCCTGTTTAGCCTCTTGGGCCTGGTGTTGAGCTTGAGCTAACTCGTGCTGCAAGCCTGTTTTGACCAAAAGCGCTTGGTGTTGCTCCTGAATATAAAGTGCCTTGAGTTCATTTTCTCGCGATAAAAGCGCATCTTCCTGACGCTTGCGGGCAAAAGTAGCCGCCACTAAATAGGCGAAAAAAAAGCCAATTGCTAATGCAATTAAAACAATAATCAGAATACTAAACGCACTGTTCACAGAAGACCCTTAATAAATGAGTTGAGTGGCATATCGCCCTGCCCTAGAATTCGGTTTTCAGCATTCTAGCGTAATTCCTTAGATCGAGCCTCCATGCCTACCACCCCTGTTTCATCCAACCCTCGCATCCTTGTCTTTGATTCTGGCGTGGGCGGGTTAAGTATTGTTCGAGAGATTCAAAAAAAGCTGCCTTTCGCAACGTTGATTTACGCCTCTGACAACGCCTTTTTCCCCTATGGCACCAAAGGTGAGACAGAGTTGATTGCGCGGGTAGATGCGGTTTTCCAGAAGGTTATCGCGGCCTACCCAGTGGATATTATTGTGATCGCCTGTAATACCGCAAGCACACTAACCTTGCCGCATGTTCGCAGCCATTTCCCGCAGCCTGTAGTAGGTGTTGTCCCAGCGATAAAACCTGCAGCCGAACAAAGCCAATCGCAAGTCATCGGTTTATTGGCTACGCCTGCTACTGTTGCGCGCCCTTATACTCATAATCTTATTCGCGAATACGCACCTAACGCAGATGTTATTTCGGTGGGCTCCAGCGAATTAGTACAGCTTGCAGAACATAAATTGCGCGGTGGCCAAGTAACACCTGCGCAACTGGAAAATATTTTGCAGCCATTTTTTATTCATCCACGTGGAGATGAAATGGATGTACTGGTTCTAGCCTGCACTCACTTTCCTTTACTGAGGGATGAGCTGGCCGCACAATTTCCAAGTAAGGTAGCATTAATTGATTCTGGAGAAGCCATAGCACGCCGCGTTGCGTCGCTTTTGGCAGAACATAACTTTGATGAAAAACCACCCGAACACTGGGCAATTTTTACCAAAGCATCGGATACAGTAGCTGCGCTCGCTCCCCAACTCGCACAATTTGGAATTCACAATACCGACATTATTGTTGTTGAATAAACACTGTGTCGCTTGCAGGTATCACTATGGCGTTGCCAGAACTCGAAGAATTTTTCACTCACATCCAAACTGCATTTAACGCGCAATCACTGCAGCGGCTTGTACTTTCCAAATATCAAGGCGATGACGCCGAACTTGAACGCATTACAGCTCGCCCGATAAAAATTAAAGATGAATTGCTGCTGTCATTTATCTATGAATACCGCACCAATCACATCACCAAAAATCTAAGCTTAGCCGATGCCATTATTTTTCTAGAAAACTCACTGGGCACGGCTTTTAAAAATGCCCATATGCTGAGCGACGAATGGGAAATTCAATTGAGCTACAGCAAAAAAGGTAAAATTCTGGTGAATAAACACCGCAACAAAAACGCGCCCACAACTCAAGCCAAACCAACTGATACCACCGAGCAGAGTACAACCCAGAAAGAAAAACTCTTAGTGCACAACAAAGAAAAGCACCGCTTTGTAGAACAAAGCCGCCCCTATTTGCGCGAGCTGGGCATTACCGATGCCAATGGCCAAATTATTCCCGCCATGTCGCGCAAGTGGAAGCAGATTAATAAATTTATAGAGGTGCTTTCCAATGCGATTGAAAACACCGGCATCGCCAAGCGTGAACAAGTACATATTGCCGATTTTGGTTCCGGCAAGGCCTATTTAACCTTTGCAGTTCACGATTATTTAAGCGCGCAACTAGGTGTTAATACCCGCGTTACGGGCGTGGAGCTGCGCCAAGGCTTGGTGGATTTGTGCAATCAAACTGCATCCAAACTTTGCCTAACTGGTATTCAATTTGAACAAGGCGATGTAAAACACTTTGCCGCAAAAAATATCAACGTGATGATCGCCCTGCACGCCTGCGATACTGCCACCGACTACGCGATTCATATGGGCATTCGTACGGGTGCCGATATTATTATGTGTTCACCTTGCTGCCATAAACAAATACGCCCACAAATGAAAAGTCCTAGGCTTTTAGCCCCGGTGTTGCACCACGGCATTCATTTGGGACAAGAAGCAGAGATGATTACCGATGGCTTGCGCGCGCTCTTATTAGAAGCTAATGGCTACGACACTCAAGTATTTGAATTTATTTCATTAGAACACACCAGCAAAAACAAAATGATTCTGGCGCAGAAACGTAAGATTAAGCGCGACAATAGTGAAGTCTTGGCACAGATTGCAGCTATTAAAGAATTTTACGGAATTGAAGAACACTGTTTGGAAAAGCTACTCGCTGAAAGCGCTTAGTCATATTAGCTTTTTGATGACGAACGCAAGACCATAATTTCCAAGTTGTGCGCAAACCTTCCAGCACCAAACGACCCAAGACAGATGAAAAAATTATAAAGGCATATTTAACGAGACCAATTATGCAGCCCATTCTGCTTGCTTCCAGTTCACCTTATCGTCGCGAATTACTGGCTCGATTAGGCCTTAGTTTCACTTGGGCAAGCCCGGATATTGACGAATCGTCTAACGCCCATGAAAGCACTCATGAATTGGTAGCGCGACTAGCCTCGGCAAAAGCTCACGCGTTAACGGCGTTATATCCTCAGCATTTAATTATCGGCTCGGATCAAGCAGCTGTTTTAAGCGATCAAATCGTCGGCAAACCGCACACCTATGAACGCGCTTTCCAGCAATTACGCGCCGCCAGCGGTAATTCGGTTATTTTTAAAACGGGTATCTGCTTATTGAATTCGATGACAGGATGCGCTCAAGTAGCAGTAGAAGAGTTCAGTGTGCATTTTCACGATCTTAGCGATGAACAAATTCACTGCTATTTAACCTACGAGCAGCCCTACGATTGTGCGGGCAGCTTTAAATGTGAGGGCCTAGGGATTGCGCTTTTTAGGAAACTCAGTGGCGATGACCCCAACACATTGATCGGCTTACCGCTAATTCGCCTGGTGGAGATGCTAAAGACAGAGGGAATCGACCCACTCCTCCGTGCACACAAATAAATAGTTATTTAATTTTGTTCCATTCCAATAACTGATCAAATTGGTCAAGGCATAGCTCAGGCTTATATTGATGCAAACGATCAATATGGTGTGCCCCATAGCTAACAGCAATGCGCGGCATATTAACTCGTAAGGCCATTTCCATATCGTACTCAGTATCACCAATCATGACCGCATCGTTCGCACTCACCTTAAAATGAGTGAGCAATTCTTCGAGCATTAATGGATGTGGCTTTGAGGCAGTTTCATCGGCACAACGTGTCGCATCAAAATAATCCGTCATATCCAAATCCCCAAGAATACGATCCAACCCTTTGCGGCTCTTGCCAGTCGCAATCGTCAAAATGTGGCCTTGCGAACGCAGGGTCTCCAAGGTTTCTGGCACCAAGGGGAAAAAATCTGAGGATTTCTCTTCATATAGCCGAACAAAATTGCCTGCGTAAAAATCGCGTAAGCGTGTGCGCTCAAGATCGTTCACCTGCGGATACAAATGCAAAATCGCTTCCGGCAAACCAAGACCAATAATATTGTGGATAAGCGAATCTTCCAGCGGTTCCCACCCCATATTGCTCGCCGCTAACTGCATGGAGCGTGTAATCATGGCTTTGGAATCTACAAGGGTGCCATCCCAATCAAAAATAAACAGCAAGAACAAATCTCCAGATGAGAAGCACTAAATTAAGGTGTGATGGGCGATAGCTTATTAATCACAGCCGCTAAATCAGCCGCGAGCGGAGCTTTTACGATAGTTTTTTCTTTAGTTTCCGGCAAATAAAAACCGAGTTCAGCTGCGTGTAGAAATAAACGCTTAACCCCCTTCGCCTTCATTTGTTTATTGAAATCGTCATCTCCATACTTTTCATCACCCACCAAGCTATGCCCCATATGCTTGGCGTGTACACGGATTTGATGAGTTCTGCCGGTAATAGGGCGAGCCTCTACCAACGAGCAGTTGGTGTAATCCTGCAACAACTTAAATTCTGTGAGGCTGGGTTTGCCATCGGCATGGACGCGAACGACGCGCTCGTCATCAGCAACTTCTACTTTAAGTAAGGGTGCATCAACACGGCGACAGGTCTTCGGCCAATGACCTATAACCAACGCCTGATAAACCTTGGTGATACCACTGGTATTTTTCTCGCGCAACGCGGCTTGGAGGTGACGAAGCATGCTGCGCTTTTTAGCGATCATAATGCAGCCAGAGGTATCGCGATCCAAACGATGGATAAGTTCAAGATAACGTGCATCCGGGCGCATTTGGCGCAGCGTCTCAATTAAGCCAAGACTTATCCCGCTTCCACCATGCACGGCTAGGCCAGGCGGCTTGTTGATGACTAACAAACCTTCATTCTCGAATAAAATCGAGTTTTCCAATAAGGTCGTCATGGTGTTGCTGGGCTTAGCGACAGGGTCTTTTTCAGACATGCGTAATGGCGGAATACGAATTTCATCGCCCTGCAAGATTTTATAGTCGGGCTTGGATCTACCCTTATTAACCCGAACCTCGCCCTTGCGGATAATGTTGTAGATTCTGGATTTGGGCACACCTTTGAGCCGCGCCATAAGGAAATTATCAAGGCGCTGGCCAGCTTGATCGTCATCAACGGCAACAAAGCTTACCTGAGTGGGCAATCCTTGATCTGAAGAGGGTTTATTTATGGGGGAAGGAGTTTTCATGGCGCGCATAATACCTTAAGTAGGTGCGCTAAGCACTTGAGATTGCTGGAATTGCGGATAGCTGCTATAGTCAGACGGCTGATCCAGGCTGGTTTCCGGGTCGCGCAGTTGTATTGAATTTGAGTGCTCAATAAGCACACAACAAGATTCGATCTAAGGCGCATCGAGAGGAAATACCGCTGACAGTAGAGTGATCCAGCATTGTCACGCCTTAGAGCAAAAGACAAACTGGCTTACAAGCGAAACCAACTTGGTGACCTGGCTATGAGTAGTTTAGGCACCGTAACAATTGCGCTGATAACTGCAGCCGTTATTGTTAGTTAGAATGTTTTGTTGAACTCTGCTTTCTATTTGTTAATCCGTAATTGTTTATTAATGGATTCGAGGCGCAAACACTCAGTGAAAGCGCCCAATTAATCCGAGACATATTGATCTTTTAAACTTGAGTTGTTCATTAATAGCAGCATATAGCACCATAAAAAGTCACTATATATAAAGCCACTATATAAATGCATAACTCCTAGCCGACTTAATATTTGTATCCCTCCCTTCTTTTGTGGAGCAGAGCAATAAGTGGGTTCAGCTGTTTATAGCTGTGTCGCAAATGGATGTACGCCATTTGCTAACTGGCCGCGAAGCCAGCCAAAACAACGCGATTACGCCAAGCAACAGATAGATGTAAGGTAAACACGATTTACCTCCGAGAGTTAAATGGGGTTGCTCCAAGTTTTTCTTGGTGCATTTGATGCAAGCGCTGTGTAGCGACTTCCTTGTGTCTTGGCCTCACCAACCGCTATTGCGAGCAATATTTGCAGCGCAATAGTCCATAAGGTTGCACAAATCATTTTCATTAACCTAACCGCTTAGTTTGCTAGCGCATTCACTAATTGATTAGGTATAACATGAAAAGAATGCTCATTAATGCAACCCAACCTGAAGAGGTTCGCGTTGCACTGGTTGATGGCCAATGGCTATACGACTTAGATATTGAGAATCGCAATCGCGAACAAAAAAAATCCAACATTTACAAAGGCCGCATTACTCGCGTTGAACCCAGCTTAGAAGCTGCGTTTGTCGATTACGGCGCAGAGCGTCACGGCTTCCTCCCTCTTAAAGAAATTTCTCGCGAATACTTCACTAATAATTCTGGTACGTCTGACGGCCGCATCAAAATTAAAGATGTGCTTAAAGAAGGCACGGAAGTTATTGTTCAAATTGATAAAGAAGAGCGCGGCAACAAAGGCGCAGCACTAACCACCTTTATTAGTCTTGCTGGCCGCTACTTAGTACTTATGCCGAACAACCCTCGCGCTGGCGGTATTTCTCGCCGCATCGAAGGTGAAGAACGTGCAGATCTTAAAGATGCACTTGGCGCAATTGAAGTACCACAAGGCATGGGCGTGATTATCCGCACCGCCGGCGTTGGCCGTAGCGCTGAAGAATTGCAATGGGACTTGAACTACCTATTGCAACTCTGGGAATCTATCGACACCGCCGCCAAAAAAGATCCGGCGCCTAACTTCTTATTCCAAGAAAGTAACGTAATCATTCGAGCCATTCGCGACTACCTGCGTCAGGATATTGGTGAGATTTTTGTTGATAATAAAGAAGCATTTGATTTGGCCTCTGGTTTTATCGAGCAAGTTATGCCGAACTACCGCAGCAAAGTGAAGCTATATCAAGACGATATTCCGCTATTCAATCGCTACCAAATTGAAAGCCAAATCGAAACCGCTTTCCAGCGCGAAGTGAAGTTACCCTCAGGCGGCTCAATTGTAATTGACCCCACTGAAGCAATGGTTGCCATTGATATCAACTCATCACGCGCCACCAAAGGCAGCGACATTGAAGAAACCGCATTGCAAACCAACCTTGAAGCTGCTGATGAAATCGCGCGTCAATTACGTTTGCGCGATATGGGTGGCCTGGTGGTTATCGACTTCATCGACATGCAACCTGTGCGCAATCAACGCGAAGTTGAAAACCGCATGCGTGATGCCTTATTGATGGATCGCGCTCGCGTACAAATTGGTCGTATTTCTCGCTTTGGCTTGCTGGAAATGTCACGCCAACGCCTGCGCCCATCACTGGGTGAAACACATTCAAAAGTGTGCCCGCGCTGTGAAGGCCAAGGCACTATTCGTGGCACTCGTTCATTGGCACTCTCAATTCTTCGTTTAGTTGAAGATGAAGCGCAAAAAGAACGCAGTGTAGAAATTCGTGCTATCTGCCCTATTTCAGTTGCCACTTACTTATTGAACGAAAAGCGCAAAACCATTTCCAGCATTGAAATGCGTAACAGTACTCGCGTAGTGATCGTGCCCAATGCAGAAATGATGACGCCGCATTTTGAAGTGCAACGTTTACGTGACGACGATGAAGGAACACTCGAAACCAGCTACAAAATTGTGTCTCACATCGATGAAGCCAAAGAAGAAGAGGAAGAAGCAAAGCCTTTAGTAGTTAACAAACCAGCTGTGCAACTCACTTCACCCTCTCAACCAGCTCCAGAGCAAGTTGTAGTGAAAGAAGAAGAGGGTTTATTCTCTCGCCTAATGAATTCAATTGCGTCTATTTTCGGCGGTAAAAAAGAAGAGGAAGAAAAAACGGTAAAACGCGATCCAGCTCGCAGCCATAACAATCGTAATCGCAATCAAAGCCAAAATCGTAATCGTCGCGATACGCGTGGACGCCGAGATCGCAAAGATGCAAATGACGTTAGTGACAATCTAGAACCGCGTACACCTAGCGCCCGCCCTGATCGCGATGCGAGTGAAGTGCGCGAGCCACGCGAGCCACGCGCTCCACGCAACAACAATCAGCGCGATGGCCAGCAACGTGATGCCAGCGAAAATACCGGTGAAGCGCGTGAAAATCGCAATAACCGTAACAATCGCCAGCCTCGTGAAAATCGTGAGCCACGCGAAAACCGCGAACAGAGAGAACCGCGTCGCCCTCAACAGCCCGCCGTTGCAGAAGAGGTTCTAGAAAACACTCTAATTGCAACCGAAGCAGATGTTGCGCAGCTTGACGGTGATGATGATCGCCCTGCAAAACGCCCTGCAGGTCGTCGCACCCGCTCACAACAACGTCGTCGTTCACGTCGCGATGAATTTGTACCAGGCGAGCAACAAGGCGAACAACAAGCTGAAATTGAATTTACCGGTTCAACTAGCGATTTAAATAAACAAGTTAATGATGCCATTGATACACAAGAGTCAGTTCAAGCAAGCCCTACTCCCGTTAGCGCAGTGCGAGATACAGCTGCTGTTACATCACCTGTGGCACCTCAAGAATTGGCGACTATAGAATCAAATTTATTAGCGACTATTTCTGAAGCCAAGCCAACAGCACCTGAATATTCTTTTGTATCGCCAGCAGTTCAAAAGACAGAAGTGCCAGAAGTTAAAACTGTTGCAGCTGCAGCTGCACCTATTACAGAAGCAAACGCACCTCTTGACGCGGTAGCGACTCCTGTTGCTCCACTTGCTGCGGAAACACATTCAACATCCGTTACGGCTCAAGCAGTAGATATAGTTGTTGCAGTGCCAGAAACCGTTGCGCCAGCATTAGAAGCTGAAAGCAATTCGCCGGGTGTACGTGCAAGTAATGATCCACGTCGCGCACCAAAACCAGTGGCGAGCATTCAGATCGTAACTGAAGCTCCGGCGCGCGAACAATCAAGAGCTTTAGATACTAGCCTGCCACCAAGTGTTGAGCACAATCCTCGTACGATTGCGCGCCCGGCAAATGATCCGCGTCTTGCAAAACAAGGGCAGCCAGCTGCGCGAGAAAACAACGAATAATTTTCTTTACGTTATTCGTGGTAGTACAAAAGCCGAGCACTTTGCTCGGCTTTTGTTTTTATAAAAATAAATATGTAAAAATATCTTCGCTATCCGCATTTTTTTACTCATTGAGTATTGCTGATCTGAAAAACCTCTGTATAATTTGCGCCTCAACGGAAGGGTGGCAGAGTGGTTTAATGCACCGGTCTTGAAAACCGGCGTGGGTTTATAGCCCACCCAGGGTTCAAATCCCTGCCCTTCCGCCATATTAGAAAATAAAAAAGGCACCATTTTCATGGTGCCTTTTTTATTTGTACTGCGCCGATTAAACTACGCCCTCACTATCTTTTATTGTCATCATCCATTGCTGTGAGCATTGAATCACGATGATTTTTTCATTAGCTATATATGCCGCCCCTTACACATCTCAAGCAAGCGATAGCGCTTTTCGCTTTGCCTCGGCCTTATTAGAAAATGGTCATACACTTTACCGCGTGTTTTTTTATCAGGATGGCGTACATACGGCATCATCGCTTAGCACACCACAGCAAGATGAAACCCACTTTACGCAAAACTGGCAAGCTCTTGCAAAAAATCACAATATTGATCTTGTTGTCTGCATTGCCGCAGCATTAAAGCGCGGCCTGCTTAATCAGCAAGAAGCTTCACGTTATGACAAAACAGCGTATAACCTTGCAACTGGGTTTGAAATTAGCGGTCTTGGGCAATTAGTAGATGCTGCCGTTATCTCCGATAGATTAGTGACTTTTGGTGGATAGCCATGACTAAAACTCCATCTAAAAAATTACTCTTCATTAGTCGCCATGCACCTTATGGATCTTCCCTTGCCAAAGACGCATTGGATGCTGTTTTAGCCAGCTCGGCGTATGATCAACAATTAAGTTTATTATTTATGGATGACGGTGTATTTCAGCTACTCAACAATCAATCTGCCACTGAAATTTCACAAAAAAGTTTTTCATCATTATTGCCCGTATTGCCACTCTATGAAATTAATTCAATTTATGTACACTACGAGTCACTGGAAAAACGACATATAACAATAAATGAACTTGTTTTAGATAGTGTCCAGATTATAGACAGCACCGCTGTCTGCAGTTTACTGGCAAAGCAAGATCAACTGCTGAGCTTTTAATATGAGCACTTTACATACAATAAATAAATCTCCTTTTTCTCACGCAACTTTAGCGTCTTGCTTGCAAGTTTGTGGAAAGCAGGATGGTATATTGCTACTTGAAGACGGTGTTTTTGGCGGGCTTTCAAGTGCGCCTTGCGCTGAAGAACTTTCTATGATGATTGCAGCCGGTGTAAAGGTATATGCGCTCAAAGGCGACGTAAGTGCACGTGGGCTGAATGGAAAAATTCATGCAGATATTCAATTAACAGATTACAACGGCTTTGTGCAGCTGAGCATTGAGCATAAATGCGTTCAAAGCTGGTATTAACATGCAATTAGCGCTTCATGGTCGCCACATAGAGTTAGATAAAGAAGGATTTTTAATAAACCTGGATGACTGGAATGAGGATGTTGCCAGTATTATTGCGCAGAACGATCAAATTCATTTAACCCAAGCGCATTGGGAAATTATCAATTTAGTACGGGAATTCTACCAAACGTTTCAAGTTTCGCCTTCTATGCGTGCATTGGTGAAACGAACGGGGCAAATTTTGGGAGAAGAAAAAGGGAAAAGTATTTATCTACTGCAGTTGTTTCCAGTAAGCCCCGCAAGATACTCATGTAAAATTGCAGGGCTACCTAAACCAGCTAACTGCCTTTAATAAATTAAAATCAATTAGTAGTATTAATCGATTTATTTTTATCCTTTGGTCAAACTAATAGAGTCGATCGATTTAATTGTGCCCTTTGGCAAAACAGCATGCACCGCTACTTTTTGGAACTTCAACTCAATATTGTTGCCAGTTTCAATCACTACATAGCTTTCATCAACCTTCACAATCTTCCCCAACAAACCGCTGGTTAGTACCACTTCGTCACCCTTTGTCAAAGCGCTAACCAAATTTTGATGCTCTTTTTGGCGTTTGCGTTGTGGGCGAATAATAAAGAAATACATGAAGGCAAACATACCTACCATCATGATCAAAAATACGGGATCACCAAAACCAGCGGGCTGAGCTGGGGCGGCAGTTGTTTGTGCTACGGCAGAAGAGACGAAAAAACTCATTGAGAACTCCTAACAATTAAAAAGCGCTAACTTTACCCTTTTTATAAAGGGCAAGCAATTAGCGCTAAAGCTTAAGAGCAAGGGTGCAGCTGAAATATTAAGCGTAATCTCTAAATAGCTTACGGAATACACTTGGGGACAAACCGGTCCAGCGTTTAAATGCATTGGTAAAACTGGTCCTATCAGAAAAATCCAGTGCTTTTGAAACCAAATCCACACTCATATGATCGTCAATTAAGTATTTAATCGCATAGTGAAAACGTACATCGTCACGCAATTGTGCAAAGTTTGCATCTTGTTGCTGAAGGCGACGCTGTAATGTACGTTTTGATAAACCGATATCATCGGCAATGCGATCAATCGATAAGTCGGAATGACCGACTCGGGTATGAAGCGCGTTAACAACCCGCGCAGAAACGCCCTCGCAATGGGGTATCCGAGCCAAGGAAAGATATTCTTCATACGAACGAATGTCTGACTGGCTGAATTCACCTTCAGTTGAGGTGGTTTCATTTCTGTAGTTGCGCTGTAGCTGAATCATTCAGGCCTCTCCTTACGCCATTAGGCATTGTTGGTGAAAATTAAGAACAAATAAAACAATTTCAATTGCAACACGGCATACCTTTGCTCATGGGGTAATTACAATCACTATAATTCACGCGCCATCAAATAAGTACACAAAAATACGCACGTATTTACAAAACTGTGAGTTATATATCATAAGGATTTAACTCATGCCTTTGATATAAGTAATAACATCATCGTTATGGGTCTTGGTATTCACTTTTGCAAGTGTCTTCACCAAATTCCCAGCCTCATCAATAATAAAGCTAGAACGTATTATTCCCATAAATTCACGACCCATAAATTTTTTGAGTCCCCATACACCGTAGGCATCTGCAGTTGAATGATTTTCATCCGACAATAGATCAAAATCGAGATCATATTTTTCATCGAACTTTTGCAATTTTGCAGGTGCGTCAGGGCTAATACCTAGAACAACCGTATTCAATGCTTTAAATTCAGCGGCATAATCACGCATACCACATGCTTGAACAGTACATCCTGGTGTAGATGCTTTGGGATAAAAATAAATCACCATTTTACTTTTTCCTTTGAAATCCTTTAACGCAACAGTTTCTCCACGCTGGTTGAGCAGTGAAAAATCGGGCGCTGGATTTCCAGGTTCAAGAAGAGACATTAGATAGTAAACCTCATATCAATTATCATTAACGAGCAAATTAAATAACGCATCTTTTTCTTCCATAGTAACTGACTCATTTAGTACTACAGCCACCAACTCTGGATGCGCAACTTGATCGCGACCATTACGTTTTGCTTTATAAAGCCAAGCATCTACACGATTTATAAACGCCTCGCTGGTTTCACTATTCGATGCCGCAAATTGATCAACACCCAAGCTTGCTGTAATATTGATAGGAGTCTGGTTAATTAATTCAAGCGGCGTAGTCGCAATCATTTGGCATAAACGATTAGCAACATGAACTGCCTGATTCAAATCTGTATTAGGCAGCAAGATAACAAACTCTTCACCGCCAAAACGGCATGCAAAATCCAACTTTCGTATAGCAAGTTTAATCAGCCCTGCTATATGAACTAATGCGTTATTGCCGGCTTCATGCCCCCACTGATCATTAAATCTTTTAAAATGGTCAATATCCAACACGATCATTGATAAGGGTTGAGCGCCACGGCGCGTACGCTCCATTTCCAATGCAATCGTTTCAGTAAAAAAACGAAAATTGAACAGGCCTGTTAGTGCATCAGTTCGAACCATTTCGGTTAATGAATCAACAGCTTTTCGCAGCGCCAATATCTCACTTAAAAAATGGCATTCATTATCGCCACGAGGGCAATGAACATCGGGCGTATTTTTTTCTTCTAATACTGCTTTCATAGTTCATCTAAACCATAAAATTATTAATAGCCTGATTATAGCCTCATAAATCGTTTATGCCTGCAAGAGTACCCCTTCTGGTAATTGCATGGTAATGCAATGAAGGCTCCCACCTCGCTCAATTAAACGTAAGCACGGAATACCGAAAATCTCGTAACCTGGGAAAGCCTGTGAAACAACATCTAGTGCATCTTCATCGCTAAGGGAGTCATAAATAGGCACCAACACTGCCTCATTAACCACTAAAAAATTAGCATAGGTTGCAGGGAGACGGTGATCATTATCATCGTATTTTGCTCCAGGCCAAGGCAGAGGCAATAAGCGATAAGCTTGTCCATCTGCGTTGGTCATATTCATCAACTCCTGCTCCATCTCCTTCAACGCAAGGTAATGCTCATCCGCTTCATCATCACAAGCGGTATAAATCAGGGTATTGTTAGGACAAATTCTTGCCAGAACATCAATATGTCCATCAGTATCGTCACCCGCCAGATAACCTGAATGTAGCCAGTTGATTTTTTGCGCGCCCAACGTATCTTTTAAGTGCTGCTCTATTTGAGGCTGTGATAAATGCGGGTTGCGATTTTTGTTTAATAGACACGATGCAGTTGTTAATAATGTACCCTGACCATCTGTTTCTATTGAGCCGCCCTCTAATACAAAATCGATTGATTCAAACTTGGCCGCAGGGAAAGCATAAAGCGCCTGCATTTTTGTTGACATTTGGTTATCTAAATCAAACGCATATTTTTTGCCCCATCCATTAAATTCAAAGTTCAACAACTTCATGCTCTGGTCTGTTTGAACAGTAATGGGACCAAAATCACGCACCCAAGTATCGTTAAACTCCACCGGATAAAAATAAACATACTCCAAAGGGATATCCATTGCTGACAAACGTTCCCGAACATCGGGAATAATGGCTTCAGGAATTGCAATGACTACATCGGCATAGTCACAAATAACAGACACCAAGGCTTCATATAACTGAACAATGTCATCTAGCTGGTTTTGCCAAGCAGTACTTTTATGTGGCCATGCTAATAAAATGGCATCCTGCGGTTCCCATTCTGCGGGGAGACGGTGATTATTCATTGTCAATATTGCCTTCAATCAGTTAAAAACAAATTATAACGAAGCCTAGGCTCAACGGGATAATTTATTACTGGAAATAGTTTCTTGAGCAGGCAGAACGATGACATTTTCACCTGCTATTTTTTGAACCCTACTGGCTTTCTCGGACAAAGGCCCAGCTTGTATTATCAGGGCAAGATTGCGAACAGAAGCTGTAGCTGCATTGTTCAACTTAATGCGTAGATTAAGATAATAACGACCATCGCTTAAAGCCTTTACTACGATGGGAATTTTTATAGGAGAGGATGCATGGAATTTTATAGTTTGAGACGTAATTGTATTCTCTAGACTCAAACCTTGGGTTGCAGAAAAATCGATGATTAGCTCTCCGCTCGGCTCACTGGTCTGTAACACAATATCGGTATGCACCACTTCATTTGCGACTACAGATAATAGCGAATCAGATACCAATTTAATGGCTGCACCTGGCTTGGCTGTTTTTATGGGCGGAGTCGATTCAGCAGTGGCGGCAGATCGAGCTACAGATTTTTCCACGCACCCCAGTATTAGTACAGAGAAAACAAATAAAACGAAGCCAGACTTTAAAGAACAATATAAAAATTTCATTGTAACCCTTCCATTAGTTGGCCGAAACTCGCACATTAAAACACGTCATATCGTCATTGGTATTTTTGTTGTCGCGATTGTTTAAATCATAAACTTCCAACACATAATTTCCAGGCAGCATAGTTAGGTTACCTGTAGCATCATCATTCAAGGTGTTTTTAATATAGGTTATACCACGACCTTTTTGATAGAGTATAAATTCAGGTTTTGATTGGATATTTTCTCCGCCTGATTTTTGGGCACGGATGTTATAGCTTCCCGATTGAATTATATTAAATTTTAAAAATTGCGAATTCCCCAACTTATTATGCTTTCCATACTCAGCGGCACTGCACACATTAACGGGCGCGCCATTTGCAACTAGTGTTTTATAAACGGGCAGGCTTATACTAAGACCACCATTATTCAGTTCATCACTGGCATATTCATCCGTACCTGAAATATTCTGTTCCTGCATTAACGTAGAGAATAGCTCTGCGTGTTCAGGTAATTGGCTCCTTAAGTGCGCTTGAAATAAAAAAATACTGGTAAAGGCATCGCTAGAAGAATAATTTTTATTGTGCAGAACATTGAAAATGGGTGAAAAATCATTGGGCACTTTGTCAAAGTCGGCTGTGTAATAATTATATAAAATAGAACCTACAGAACCCTCGCTAAAATAACCTTTGTTTACCCTATTTTTTTTACCGATACTGAAATAAAACCCTGAAGACTGCGCAATACCTGAGGAATCTGAATAGTTAGGGTTTTCAAGCATCATGCCTGAAAATGCATTAGCAAAGCCTTCAGACATAGCCACGCGTAAATCTAGAAGCTGGCCATCTGCATGGTCTCCGCCAATACTGTCAGAGCGGAATAATTCATCTTCTAAATAATGTCCCCACTCATGCAGCAACACATGGGGGTCATATTCATCAGTATCATTGTTGGCATCACCAAGAATATAAATAGCAGAGCCGTCATAAAAACTGGTGCCAATTTCGCCTCTAGTAATATCGCCATCCGCTACAGAGTTTTTAGTGCTCCAGCGCAACTCAAGCGGGGCAAGATTCTGTTTGTTTCCTGCCGAAATAATTCGCTCCAAGCCAATATAAATGCTATCTAAAATAGCAAAAGGTGCGGCAGCTCTTGTTGGAGAGTATGCAATGCCATCCCAACCGGAATCTGCATGTAAATCTCGTTTTTCGCTCTGTGTATTTGCTAACACCAGTTCGCCATCTAATACATAAAGTGCATTATTTGACGTATTGTCCGTAACTTTAAAATCCCAAGAAGGTGAAGATGTTTTTACCAGTTGAGCTTTGACCCGTACCTTAACCAGCTGGTTTTTCTGTGCAGTTAACGAGTAGCTACCATCATTTGCCGTAGTGGTTGCAGCTTTAATTTGGCCCAGGTTATCTATTAGCTCAACGATCACACCTCGAACAGGGCGTTGTTCTATAGCCAAATAATTCAACCCTACGCTATTGGCGTTATGAGGAATAAAGTCGTAGCTAATGGTCCCACTTAAAAGAATGGTATCTGCAGAGCTTACAGAAGGTGTGCTCGAACCAACCGATGAAGAGCCAGCAAAAGATGACTCTGAACTAAGAACTTTAGAGGAATGAATACTCGATACAGAATGAGACAAATACTGGCTATCATTTTTGCTGCTACCGCCCCCGCAGGCGGATAAGACCAAGGTAATGCACACAAGCTTTATGCTTACCCGGCAAACTTGTTTGAAATGCATTGCCAATACTTTGCGCATTTAAAGCCCTCAATATGAGTAGAAAAATTTCAAACGAATCTCAGCTCAATACGTACCCAAGAAGCCATTAATATTTTTGACTTAGTACGTGGATGTATCGCCCCAACAATTGATACGGTTGCTCGCGTGATAACGATAGCTCTAGCGCTACAACACTTTGCGGATCGCGTTCGCGATGCTCTTCATTGAAGATATAATCATGAAAAACGCGAATACCGCTGGTTGTAAGCCTAAGTAAAGGTAATCTATCCAGCCAACCAAATACCTGTTCAGGGTATAAGGGGTTAATGGGTGTAAGGCTGCCTCGAGAACCTCCAAAATCCTTTTCTTGAATTTTTTTGAAATTCGTTCGCAGTAAATTTTTATAAATTAATGAATGCAAATTATAAAATGTGAGGGATAAAAATCCCTTTGATTTCACATAAACTAACAATGCGTCCAACAACTCCGGCGGATTAGCAACCCATTCCATAACCGCGTGACACAACACCACATCAAATTCACGATTCCCCTCATCAAGGTGATGAGCCAAATCCTGAATTGCACAGTGAATTAATTGCACTCTACTTTCCAAACCTTGTGCAATAACCTCTTGTTCGGCCAGCTTTAGCATTTCGGCAGAAATATCACAAATAACAACAGAGTGACCTGCCTTCGCAAATTGCAATGAGAATTGGGCTTGCCCACCGCCTGCATCCAATATTCGTAAAGGTGTAATATGTTGATTGTCGACTCGCGCGATCGAAACGTACTCATGAAAATCGCGCTCAAGTACGGCTAATCGAATATCACCTTTTAAACCACCATAAATATTTTTTTGGAAACGTTTGGCGAGATCGTCAAAATTTCGGTCTTGATTTACAGGTTGCTTGGCCATTTTAAAATTTCTTGAAACGTTGCTTATTCTTGTTAATTTTAATATCTATGGCATCGGCCATATTGATATCCAACTGTGCGCATAACTCCGTCAAATACATAATAACATCGGCAACTTCATCGGCCACTTGCGACTTTTGCTGTGGCTCTAAGGGTTTGGATTCTTCATCGGTTAACCATTGAAACTCCGCTAATAATTCACCCGCTTCAACGCTAACAGCAGCGGCTAGATTTTTAGGCGTATGGTATGATTGCCAGTCATTAATTGCCGCTAATGCTCTGAACTCACGGTTAATTCGGGTAATATTTAATAGCTGCTCAGTGTGTGGCACAACCTGTTTTATTTCTGACATCTGGTTTCTCTGTATGACCACAAAAAATTGGCTGGTATATATAATTCGTACAAGCGATGGCCAATTGTACACTGGCATTACTACAGATATCCAAAGACGCTGGCAGGAACACAGCAGCGGCAAAGGTGGTGCCCGATATTTTCGGGCTCACAAACCAGAAAGTCTGTGCCTTACCGAACAGTACCCAGATAGAAGTAGTGCAAGCAAACGCGAATCTGAGATTAAAAAAATGGCTAAATCCGCCAAAGAAACTTTGGTCGCCCATCATCAACTAAGCGTAGAGTTATTACCTTTAACAGGGCCAATTCTCGTATGACAAAACGTGATGTCTGCATCATTTGCCTGCGGCCATTAAAAACCTGCATTTGCAAACATATTCAATTGGTACAAAATTGTGTGTCATTAGTGGTTTTGCAACACCCGCAAGAGATAAACGAGGTTAAAAACAGCGGTAGATTATTGAATTTGTGTTTAAAAAATAGCCAAATCAAAACAGGGGAAATCTTTAGCCCAAGCTTTTTCCGAGAATATGAAGAACAAGGCTTGTATGACCTTTTGCTTTACCCAGAAACACCTGAAGAAAAGTCGCTAGGTATTGCTCATCCTCCATCTATTGATGTTACGCGCTTAGCCACTGTTGATAATTTAACCAATACAAGTAAATTGCGGCTTTGGGTATTGGATGCAACTTGGCGCAAAAGTCGCAAAATGCTTTACCTTAATCCTGCATTGCAAGCTATGCCGCGCCTGACCTTGCATAACTGCCCGGCATCCATTTACAAAATTCGCAAAGCGCATAGTGAAAATCAACTTTCCACCTTGGAAGCAAGTTGTTACGCTTTGCGCAAACTAGAACATAATGCTGTAGATTACTCGCCGGTACTAAATGCTTTTGCGGCTTTTGTGACAGAACAACAAGCCTTTTTACCCTCATCCTCATGACGGAAACACTATGACCCATTCTGCTTTTGAATTTATTCGCAGCCAAACAATCGATGCCTTAAAAATTCGTGTTGAAGAATATCGCCATAAAAAAACTGGCGCACAACACATTCATTTAGCTGCCGATAATCAAGAGAACGTTTTTCTCGTTGCGCTTCGTACTGTGCCGCACGATTCGACAGGCGTTGCACATATTCTTGAACATACCGCTTTATGCGGAAGCGAAAAATACCCGGTGCGCGACCCCTTCTTTATGATGGTGCGCCGCTCACTCAATACATTTATGAATGCGTTTACCAGTTCAGATTGGACTGCCTACCCTTTTGCAAGCCAAAACCAAAAAGACTTTAATAATTTATTAGATGTTTATTTGGATGCGGTGTTCTTTTCACGTTTAGATGAATTAGATTTTGCCCAAGAAGGCCATCGGATTGAGTTTGCAGAAACAGACAATCCTAATTCTGATTTGGTGTATAAAGGCGTTGTATTTAATGAAATGAAAGGTGCTATGAGTTCAGTGCCTTCACAAATTTGGCATACACTCTGCAAATATTTATACCCTTCTACCACTTATCACTTTAATAGCGGTGGTGAGCCAGAAGACATTCCTAATTTAACTTATCAAGAACTGAAGAGTTTTTATCGCACGCACTATCACCCTAGCAACGCTATATTTATGACCTATGGCGATATTCCTGCTGCAACGCATCAAGAAAAATTTGAGGTTCAAGCACTTTCACGCTTTGAAAAATTAAATGCAGTTATTAGTGTTCCAGATGAAAAGCGTTATCACGCCCCAGTTGTTGTTGAAGAGTTTTATCCTGTAGAAGACGATGACGATATCGCCAACAAAAATCATGTGGTGTTCGCTTGGTTGCTCGGCAAAACCACTGATTTAGAAGAGAGCCTTGAAGCACAACTGCTATCGAATATTTTGTTGGATAACTCTGCGTCACCACTGCAGCAAGCGTTGGAAACCACAGATTTAGGCCAAGCGCCCTCGCCTTTGTGTGGTATGGATGATTCATCTCGTGAAATGGCATTTGTGTGTGGTCTTGAAGGTTGCGCGATTGAAAATATTAACCAGGTGGAAGAACTGGTATTTACTACCTTGCAAAAGGTTGCGCAAGAAGGGGTGCCACTCTCGGAAGTTGAGGCAGCGCTGCATCAATTGGAGTTGCAGCAACGTGAAGTGGGTGGAGATGGCTATCCCTATGGCTTACAGCTTATTTTAACGGGTTTAACCTCTGCAACTCATCGTGGCGACCCTATTGCGTTATTGGATATGGATGCAGCACTGATAGGCTTGCACGAGAAAATCCAACAGCCTGATTTCATTCAAGGCTTAGTAAAAAAATGGCTGCTCGATAACAATCATCGCGTGCGCTTGGTAATGAAACCCAACACACAACTCAATAAACGCGTTCAGCAAGCAGAAGTAGAACGTCTTGCCAAGATCAAAGCGGCGCTAACAGACTCAGAGAAAAAAGCCATTATTGAACGCGCGCATGCATTGCAAGCACGTCAAATACAAACCGATGACGAAAGTATTTTACCAAAAGTCGGTTTGGAAGATATTCCCGAGCATTTACATTACACACCTGGCAGCAAAGAAACCTTTAATGGCTACCCACTGCGCTGTTACAGCGCAGGCACCAATGGTTTGGTTTATCAGCAAATCACCATTAAAATGCCATTACTTAATGACGAACAAAGGAAACTCTTACCGTTTTATTGCTCTTGTTTAACCGAACTTGCGCTAGGTAAAAAAGATTATTTGGATGTTCAGCGTTGGCAAGCCGAAGTTGTTGGAGGAATTCGCGCATTCAGTAATATTCGCGGTACTGGTGACAACGTACAAAAAGTTGATGCTTATATCACCTTGTCTTCAAAAGCGTTAAATCGCAATCACGTTGCTATGAGCGAATTAATGCAAGCTACTTTGCAGCAAGTTCGTTTTGATGAGCATGAACGTTTGCGTGAATTAATTGCACAGAAACGCGCCCGTGCAGAACAAAGTGTTACTGGCAATGGCCACAGTTTAGCAATGACCTTAGCAAGTGCAGGCATGAGCCCGGCTGCAAAACTTGCCCATGAATTGGGCGGGCTTGTAGGTATTGCGCAGCTAAAAAGTCTTGATGACACTCTGGATGATGAAGACAACTTAATCGCCTTCGCCAACGGTCTCGCACAAATTCATTCGTTGGTATTACGCTCCCACAAACAATTTTTAATTGTCGGCGAAGAAGAGCACCTGGATACCTATCGCAACACCCTGAGCACGCTATGGCCTGCGTCAGAAGTCGCCGAAAATGTTGCTCATTTTACTATTGCAAGTGTGAGTGAGAAAATCAAACAAGCGTGGATTACTAACACACAAGTTAATTTCTGCGCGAAGGCTTACCCAACAGTGCCCGCTGATCATCCTGATGCTGCAGCGTTAACGGTGTTGGGAGGCTTCTTGCGTAACGGGTATTTACATCGCGCTATTCGTGAACAAGGTGGAGCCTACGGCGGTGGCGCGAATCAAGATAATGCAATCGCTGCCTTCCGGTTCTATTCTTATCGCGACCCACGGTTAAGTGAAACTCTGGATGATTTTGATGCTTCTTTGCGTTGGCTTAAGGAAACGTCGCATAGCGAGCAATCTTTAGAAGAAGCTATTCTGGGCGTTATCGGCAGTATAGATAAGCCCGGTTCTCCTGCCGGAGAAGCAAAATCGACCTATCAAGCAGAGCTGTTTGGGCGTACCCGCGAAAAACGCGAATTATTCCGCAGCCGTGTTGTTAATGTAAGCTTGGCTGATTTGCTGCGCGTTGCGGACTTCTATTTAAAAGAAGACGCAGCAAGCATAGGCGTGGTGAGTCACGTGGCGCAACAAGATAAGCTTCAGACACTAGGCTTGGACATACACACGCTGTAACCGGATTAAAGGATAAGTGTTCTCTCATAATTGTTAATATGTGATCCAATCCGCTGTTTTGTAAACCTAATAAGGCCTTATAAAAAAGCGGCGCTGAAAAATGGAAAAAAATCACACAATCAGCGATTATGGGGGAATAACTTCAAATAAATGAGTCTTAGCAATGATGCTAGTCCATCCACTTGAGTACAGCGCTACTACGCACCCTGGGCTGAAGCGAGGAAACAATGAAGATTGTTTCCTCAGTGAGCCCAATGCAGATATATGGGTAGTCGCAGATGGTATGGGTGGGCATGAAGCAGGCGAAGTAGCAAGTGCCATAGTACGTGAAACGTTTGAGGGTTTTGTACAAAAAGGTGCGCCCTTTTCTCTTACCGATGCAATTCAAAAATCCCACGAAGTTATTTTAAGCTCTGCTGATAATGGCATCGGCGCTCACGGTATGGGCTCCACTGTGGTTGCTTTGTTAAATCAAAAGCAACATTACCAAGTCGCGTGGGTCGGCGACAGCCGCGCCTATCTTTGGTCGCCTAATGAATATGGCGGTGAATTGACTCGCCTAACCACTGATCATTCTTACGTGCAAATGCTTTACGCCTCAGGTGTTATTACTGCTGAGGATGTAGAAAAACATCCCGACAAAAATATCATTACGCAATGCCTGGGTATGCAAGAGCTTCCGCAAGTAAAAGTGGATATTACTGTGGGCCAATGGCAAAAAAATCAATGGATTTTATTGTGTAGCGATGGTCTGACGGATGAGTTAACCGATTCAGACATAGCCAATATTTTAAAGCACAGCCCAAACAGTTTAACCGCTGTAGATCAATTGCTTCATGAAGCATTGACCTGCGGCGGGCGCGACAACATAACCTTACAAATTATTGAGTCGCCGATTATCAATGAAGCAACAAGAAATAGGTTTTGGCAATGGATTCCTGCCATTACGAATAATAGAAAAATGGATGCAGTCATTTTTTTAGGCGCTATAGCCGCGTTATTAGGTTTATTGATTCATACGCTCAAATAGCCAACTTAAATACATTTTGATTCTTTAGCACAAGATACTTGCACAATATGGCACTACAAATTCCGGGTTACCGCATAATCCGAAAAATAAATCAGGGTGGAATGTCCACCGTTTACCTCGCGATTCAAATGAGCGTGGGGCGTATTGTCGCGCTTAAAGTCATGAACCCCAGCCTTACCAGTGACCCGGCATTTAGTGAACGCTTTCAAAGGGAAGCAACAATTGTGGGGCAATTATCCCACCCCAATATTGTTGCGATTTATGACATTGGCCGTTCGGAAGATTTAAATTACATTGCCATGGATTATCTGCCTGGCGGTTCTGTTCACGATAAAATGATTAATGGCTTAACTGGCGAAGAAGCGTTAAAAATCACCAAAGAAATTGCCAACGCACTCGATCATGCCCATGAAAAAGGTTACATACATCGCGATATAAAACCTGAAAATATTCTATTCCGTGCAGATAACTCAGCAGTGCTTTCTGATTTTGGTGTTGCCAAAGGCATAGTAGGCGTCTCGCGTATGACTCACGTGGGGACAGTGGTAGGCACACCGCACTATATGAGCCCAGAGCAAACACGCGGGCAACCGGTAGATTCTCGTTCTGATTTATACAGTCTTGGTGTAGTATTTTTTGAGATGCTTACAGGCGCTTTGCCTTATCAAGGTGAAGATGCGGTGACTATTGCGCTGAAACATATCAGCGCACCTATTCCAAAACTTCCTATTCAATATCACCTCTATCAAAAACTTTTAGAGAAATTTTTAGCAAAAGATCCAAGCCAGCGCTTTCAATCTGGTCATGAAGTTAGTGTTGCTATAGATCAACTAGATGCCGCGAGCAGAACTCCCTACATTACCGATACGGTACCAGAAAATCTTTCAATTACCGCGTTAGTCCGTGCGTTAATAGCGGCCACTAGTCATGCCATTAAGTGGCGATGGAATAAATTGATTAATGTTCGCTGGAACAAAGAGAATGGTCTCCATGTAAGAAAAACGGCTAATGATTCGGTATTTGGTAGTGAGGTAGTCCCCACCCTTTTTGTTACCCGTATTCAACAACAAACCCACATTAACCCACTGCTATTTTCGCGCAATAAAAACGTGCCTAAAATATTGGGGGGGGTGACAGCCAGCATTATTTTCTGGTGTATTTTCAGTGTTGTTGCACAGGCTACGTTTTCACAACACCTTGCAACCTGGCCTAACTTTTTGAAGAAAGCAACAAGCGCAACGGCAAGCGTTTTTATAACGCCTAAACCTCGAACTACTGCCAAAATTGCAGCGGTGGCAAGCGTTTCATCTACAGCATCAGCACAAGCGAGCACACCTGCTGAAACAGCGCTTGCCACAAGCTCCTCCCAGTTATCCTTAACGTCTTCTACACAAACATCAAGCCAAGTAGCGTCAAGTGCTGCCCCTGCTTATGCATTGCGAGTAAAGGCTACACCCAACGATGCACGCATCCGCTTGTTAGATATTAGCGATAAATATAAAGATGATATCCCATTAGTTCCCGGTCGCTATCGTATAGAAATTTCAAAAACAGGCTATACAACTAAAACGGAATCCATTGATATTAAAAATGAGCCTGTGAGTGTCGCTTTTGAACTTGAATCGATTCCCGATTTTAGCAATCCAACCAGAGCCGCAATTCCCAATATTGTTTATGGTGGCAAAAATGCGCCTTCTTTAATTCGCATTCCTGCCGGCAGTTTTATTATGGGTGACGATAGCAATAGGCATACAGCACCCACACACAAGGTGACGTTCAGTAAAGCATTTGCCATCACTAAATATGAAATCACTTTTGCTGAATATGACTTTTTTGCACAGTCCACGGGGAGACCACTACCCGGCGATAATGGTTGGGGACGGGAAGACCGCCCCGTCATTCACGTTAGCTGGGAAGATGCTAATGCATATGCGCAATGGTTAAGTAAAACAACGGGCAAAAAGTTCAGGTTGCCCAGTGAAGCCGAATGGGAATATGTGGCGCGTGCAGGCAGCGCAGGTCGTTTTTGGTGGGGCGATAATGAACAAGATGCTAAAGGCAAAGCGAATTGCAGACGAGGCTGTTCCAGCAATTTTTCAGGTTTGTTTGGCAGTAAAACTGCCCCCGTGGGTAGTTACTCACCAAACTCCTTTGGTATTTATGACACAGCGGGAAATGTATCTGAATGGGTGCAAGATTGTTATGAGGATAACTACACTGAAGCCAAAGCAAATGGTAGCGCTTATGAACACAAACAATGCCAAGGTCGCGTAGTGCGTGGCGGCTCTACTAAAGATAGCATCCAACGTTTAACATCGACTGCTCGCGACAACATACCGTCTGGGTATTTAAATGAAACCCTTGGCTTTAGATTAGTCATGGTCTTAAATTAATAAAGAAAAAATGGCAGAAGGCATTCGCATTCTGCCATTTTCCCACCTGTATTGATGTCTTAATTTTTCTTTAATACCGCCACAAACATTGCATCAGAATCTTGTTGAGGTGCACCTAACATGGTTTGGCTTACCAAACTAAAATGCGGGTGACTTTCTAAAAACCATTTTATTTGATCTTCGTTTTCACTCACCTGCCAGCTACACGTTGCATAAACCAAATGGCCACTTGCACGCACACCTTTTTCTGCATTCGTCAAAATTTTACGCTGCAAGGCCACCAACTCTTCGGTATCCGTTGGATTGAATCTCCAGCGTGCATCCGGGTTACGGCGCCAGGTTCCGGCTGAGCTGCAAGGCGCATCTACCAATACCCAGTCAAAACCTTTTTGCTGTGCGACTTCTTTTGGTAAACGTAAAGGTTCATCGCCGGCCCATTCAAAGCTGCGAATATTATGAAACTCTGCGCGTTTGCTGCGACGTTTTAATTCATCTAATTTGTAGCCATGTAAATCCGTGGCGATAACGACACCTTTGTTGTTCATGCGCGCTGCAATTGCGAGAGATTTTCCACCCGCTCCCGCACAGCAGTCCCACACTTTTTGGCCTGCTTTTACATCAACAGCTAATGCGATTTGTTGGCTGGCTAAATCCTGGATCTCTACCCAACCTTCTTTGTGAGCTTGCGCACCAGAAAGGTGTTTACCGCCACGTGCGTATAAATGGCCACTATCATCCAACTCTACGTGCACAGAATCCTGCTGCAGTTTTTTAACAACATCCTCTATCGGCAGATTTTTCTGAATTCGCAACCACAATGGTGGCGCACTGTTTTGCTGTTCAACAAACTCCGTTAATTGTTCATGTGTCCATTGCGATACATCTTTGCGGTCTTCCAACAAGGGTAACCATTGAGGACGCAAGCCAGACCACAATAAAATATCCTCGGCCTGTTCTGTCACACTAAAGTGTTGCTCTAGTTTTTCAAACCACGCTTTGCGGGCGACTGCATCGCGCAGTGCTTTAGGGGCAGCATTTTCATTTTTTTCACGTTGTGCAACCCAAAACCAAAAAGCCGCTACGGGGATTTTTTTCGCGCTAGATTTTTCCCAGGTTTTATCCCATTCCGACCAATCGAATATTTCTTGTTTCTGATAACTCTCTTCCATAGCGCAGGCTAATTGGAAATAGCGCATGGCCGAAAACATACATAAGCTAAGCTCGCGGTTTTCATTTTTGGAAGAGGCAAACTCGGAGTAAGGATTGGTGTTTTTGCGCAGGTGATTTTTCAACCATTTATCCAATGGCATCCAGTCATTTTGCATTAACCAATTGCGCCAAAGATCGAATAGGGTGTCGTAGGGAATTTTGTTGGGAATTGCCATTGCGGTGTCCAAAAGTACTTAAAAATGGCATGCAGTATACGCTGGATAAGTCTTGAGCTCACCAAGTCTTACAAATACCGTACATTAAGTAGCCATCAAACGACTCTGGAACCACAAAATAATAGGATACGCCGCAAGCCAAATCCAAAAAAAGCGATTCAGGCCAAACAAACAGGCATTCGCCAAATGGAAGGCCGCCGTAATAGACAGTGCCACCATAAGTGCATAGTGGTTCAGTAGCGACAAAGGAAAAAGCAGCTCAAATACAATCACCAACCAACTCATAAATAGCATTAGCCGTGGTGATTTTGCCCAATCTCGAACGCGTTCACTCACAGGGTAGGCTGTAATTGCAAATACGTCGGTTAAAGCTTGCCCGCTACGCCAATCCGTATTAATGATTTTGATATACCCGGATTGAAAATAGGAAAACGTCAACTGAAAGGCCAAATACCCCAAGGCGATTTGCTTCCAAAAAGGTGTAGGTGCAACATGCGATAAAAATAAACACAACAACACTAGAATACTCATGCAATCGCTGCCGCCGTTATAGGGGCCTTGAAAGCGGTATAACAGAATACAGGCAATAATTAACAACCCAGCTTCAACAAATACAGGTTGAAAACCAATCAACAGCAAACACGAAAGCAGTAAAAGAATAACGCCCCACACTTTTTCTGGCTGCAAACCACGAATATATTCCACACTTTGTTGTGCATACGCCAAACCAAGAATAATTTCCGAGTAGCGAACAGCTTGTTCTAACAACATTAAACAGTTCCTTGTTCTGACACTGAAGATATTGAAACCGAATCCGAAAGTAATACCGGCGTTGCAACAAAAGTAATTTGCTGCGTGGTCACCTGCCCTTCACGCATTATCGCGCTTATGCGATAGGTCACATAAGGCTTGGCTGCCTCTACTAAAATTTCGCCTTTTTGAATTGCCGCTAAAATACGCCGCATAATTTCTCGCTCGCGCATTTCAGAATAGCCTTCAAATAAACGCTCGGCACACGTATTGATATAAAGCGTTTCATTCCATTTAGGGCTGTGTAATAAACGCCAAAATCCACTTTTCAAACTGATTTTTGCAGGGCGCGGGCGAAACTCTTGCCATACTTCTGGCTCACCATTTTCATCTCGCAAAAATCCAATATGGATGCGTGGTGATGGACCTATGCTGCTGAAAAATCGCCATGAGGGGAAAATGACGGGAAGAAGAAATTTTAGCATTTTTTCAGTTTTTCGAAATATTAGTTGTCCAGCCACGCTCAACATATTTTGGTTACCCACGCTATTCATGTTCATGTCTCAATTAAAGAGTTGCTATAACTTCCCTCAAACTAATCAGATACATCAAAATCGCGCTGGACATATGCTACGCCCATGAAATAATCGCCGGTATCACTTCCTGATTGGATAGATGAATTTTGAACCCTAGACTCCAAAGCTGCTGCTTCAATAGCTTTCTTAGCGGCCTCATCCCTATCTCGCACAAGCAAATACAAAAGCTTTTGCTCTATTTTTTCAATCGCTGCTTCTGCATCAATAAAATAGTCCGTTGACCAAAGCCGAACTATTCGCCAACCTAAATTTTCTAATATCGCCTGTCGAACTCTATCTCGATCTCTAGCCGACGGAGAACTGTGGTACGCGGCACCATCACACTCTATTCCAGCTAAATATACACCCGGCTTATCGGGATGAAGCACGCCCAAATCAATTCTGAATTTACTCACACCCACTTGTGTTTGAACTTTCCATCCCTTTTCTCTTAAAGCAAAAGATACAGCTTGCTCAAAGTCACTATCGAATTGATCAACACCGTAAGCGGCTGTTGCTTGCTCAGCCAAGGCTCTTGGGCCACGCTCTGCAAACTCAAGATAATGTTTTAAATGTTCAACAGCAGTTGCAGACGTTCGGCTTAAATCAATCATTGATGAATCGAAACTAGCGAAGACTAATACTTCAGTTGTTGCGCGGGTAATTGCAACATTTAACCGTCGCTCACCGCCTGTTTTATTGAGTGGACCAAAATTCATACTCATCGTTTTGCCGCACACTTCTGTGGGGCCATAACCAAGACTCAGGATAATAATATCCCGCTCATCACCTTGAACTGACTCCAAGTTTTTAACAAAAATTGCATCATAATTTTCACTGGCCTGAAAATAGGGCTCAATTGAAGGGTGAGAGCGACGAGCATCATCAAGCAGATCTTCAATCGTACGTTGCTGATCAGTATTTAGCGTTACAACACCAATTGTTTTAGCGCTATCTTTTGTGTTCGTAAGTCGGCGCACAATTTCATCCACTACCGCCTTAGCTTCTATTGGATTATTACGCCCCTTTCCTTTTGCGTAAGCACCATTAATTCGGCGTAAAGTAACTGCCGATTCTTTCGTGTCTGACGATGGGTAAGTAACCAAGGAATTTTCATAATACTTACTGTTAGAGAAAGCGATAAGCGTTTCATGTCTGCTGCGGTAATGCCCCATCAATCGGCGCAACGGAAGCCTTGCGGCCAACGCCTGATCTAGAATTGATTCAAGATCCTCTTCTTCTGGATCATCGTTCGATGCAGATGCTGAAAAGAAATTTGTAGGCGGCATTTGCTTGGGGTCACCGACAACGATAACGTTTTTACCGCGTGCTATAGCACCTACAGAATCCCATGTTGTCATTTGTGATGCTTCATCAAATACAACAAGATCGAAACCTCGAAAATCTGACGGTAAAAATTGTGCTACCGATAATGGCGACATCATTAAGCAAGGGCACAAGTCCAATAGCGATTCGCCTAATTCACTAATCAAGGCTCGCGTAGGTATGTGCCTGCTTTTTTTCTGAAGCTCTCTTGCCAGCACGCCAAATTCTGGAGGGTTATTTTTTGAATTTTGTTGAGGTATTTTCTTAGACGCTAAAGCGATTACGTACTCACTAGTGATGCTCGCTACTTTTGCATCTAGTTCGCGGAATCGCTCAATCGTAAGCTCATGGCTGGAAGATTTAAACTCTCTCAGCAGTGGATCGGCATCTATAAGCAATGGCGCTAACCATTGGCAATAAGCGATATAAAATTGCTCTTGCACCCTAGCCGCATCAATTTGCCCACCTTCGAGCGCCGCAGCCAAATTGGATAACTGATTTTCCTCAGCTTTCTTTTTTACTGCCTGCCACTCACACCAGCTTTTTAGCTTTACGCTACTGCCAAGAATTTTTTTCATGGTCTGGGCGCAATTACGAAAAGTTTGCGTATCGCGCATTGCAAAACCAGAGGACTCTATAGCACTTCTGGCTTCCAAAAATTGGCCATAGTTTGTATTAAAGTCATTCCAAGCATTTAGAAGCTTTGAACCCTCAAGATAATCCCTACCGTCAATTAGCCATTTTTTAACCGGAATCATTAGGTGAACAGGGTCATTCGTTATCCCCATCACTTTAGACAACGCGGAACGAACCCTTTTGCCTAGGGCATGAAGCTCCTCAAGTTGCTTAGCATCAGTTTTCCAACCTTGCCATATTTCAAATTTGGCTAATGGCACCAGAAGTTTTTCAATCTCGATTTGAATATCACGGGCTTGCTTCAGCTTTTGAATAAAAGACAAGTCATCAAATTTTAATAGCCCTATTTTCGTTGCGGCTGAATTTACTTTCCATTTATTGATAACAGCCTTCAACCAACTATTTTTGGCCTCAGCCTCCCAATGCAGCCAATCATCGATAGGTATTTGAGATAAACGTTCATGCGTTAGATTGTGGCCAATATCTGAAAGTATTTGATCGCAACTTCTTTTTTTATTGGCCAATTCTTCAATAGCCAAAAGCCTTTCTTTTGCACCATTGACTAGCGCGAAATCTATCGAATACTGAAGCGCGAGCTCAATCAAGCCACCTAAGCTAGCAATTTTTTCAAGGTGTGCTGGCGCAGACGATGGTGCTTCAATCTCAAATTGTTTTAAGAATTGAACAGCAGATAATTCCAACTCTAACAATAAAGGCTCACCATGACGCAACCCCTCAAGTAACTTTGTTTGCCATGCATTAGACCAAGCAATAGCACTTACAGAACTCAACGCCTGAGCATCAACACCAGCAATATCTTTAAACGCAAGCGACAAGTCTTCAACTAACGCAAATGTAGCCGTTAGATCATGCTCAGTTTTAATTGGCCCTGAATCTACATCAGCATTCCACCCCAAATTAAAACTCAACGAACTACGCTTTAACGATAATTTAGAAATTGCATCGCGCAGCGAAACTCCAGAGCTAGATTTTTTATGCAGCGCTCGCACATAGGCGTTTAGCTGATCTTTTTTCTTCTTTAGCTCTGCAACCTGCGCAGCCCAATCTACCGCACTCAAGCCATCTCGTTTTTGCCAAGAGCTACCTAACTGATCAAGCACAGCACGTTTATTGGCTTTGTTACTGTGTAGCTCCAAACATAAGTGGCTCAAGCCAATTTTCTGCATTCTTCGGTAAACAACATTGAGCGCCGCCATTTTTTCAGCAACAAACAATATTTTTCTGCCTTTACCAATATTGTGCGCAATAATATTTGCAATGGTTTCTGATTTTCCGGTGCCTGGTGGCCCCTCTAGAACAAAGTCTTGCGCTCGTCCTGAAGCCTCAACAGCAACAAGCTGGGAGCTATCGCAATTGAGTGGTGTAAATACTTGGGCGGGGTCAATCTTATCGTCAACCTGCCCTCTTTCCACAAAGTAAGCTTCTTGTGCATAAGCCTCCCTTGGGTTTTCAACCAAATGCTTAACAAACAGATTTTCTTTTAAGTCGTCAATTCGTTCGCGGAGATCTTTCCACATCAGGTATTTCGCAAATGAAAATGATGCAAGCACCATCTCTTCAACTACTTCAAAGCCTTTGTGCTCACTTACGGCTTCACGCACGCGCCGCCAAACGTAGGGTACATCAACGCCGCTTTCATCTGCAGGTAGCCCGTCTTTAAACTCAGACAAATTAATATCATGCTCAGCATGCAAAAACTCTAATAGCGTCAGGTTAAATATGGGTTCGCCATCCGGAAGTTGCTGAAGATAAACAGGCGACCTCGCACTCTTCCGCTCAAGAAAAACAGGAATCATAATTAACGGCGCGCGATAGCTGCGATCATCTTCTGGGTTTTCTTTCCATTTGAGCATGCCCAATGCGAGAAAAAGTGTATTCGATCCACCTTCTTCCAAGTCGTTCTTTGCTTTTCGGAATAATTCAATCCCACTTTTTTCTAATCGGCTCTGACTTTGATTGGCAACGAGAATATTATTACTTAGCTGATCCAGTGCATATTGACGGTGCAGATCCGAGCCTGTTTGTAACTTAAAGTTTTCTGCATCGCGCTCTTTGTCATTGAGAGGACTTTCCTCCGCTGATAGAAAGCGAAACCGATTACCTGCGGCCAGCATATCTTCCATAGCGGCAATATCGGGGCAAAATAATTTTATCGCCACAGCTCTATCGCTAAAATTTAATAAACTGTTTCGTTTCGTTAGATCAAGCAACTTGCGCGACCACGTATCAATCCGCGTTTCCGGCGTCTCTTCGTGCACGCGCTCTTCGGCACGCACGGGCGGTAAAGGCGGGATAACTGGCATTGGCAGTATTGTTCCCGCTATTGAAGACTCCTCATCGCGTTTTGCTTCAACAGTGGAGAGCGGTTTAATTTGGCGAGCCCGAGCTTGTGCGATATCAATAACAAACACGAAATCACTTTCATGTTCTTCGGAAATAAGAGTGCGAGCGTGTACTTTGGCCTGCTCAAAGGTCACAGGTTGTGAGTTGGTCACCAAGGTCGTTTCAAATAAGACCATATCGCGGTTATCAACCCGCTTACGAATATCCATTGGGTCATCGTTGGTAAGCACAGGCAAACGCTCGTTAATCAGCCAAGCGCCAGCAAAGGCATGACCATTTGTAACGGCTACAACGGCATTTAAGCCCATTGCTTCTATACAGCTTGCAAACAATAAAGACGTATCCAAGCAGGCTGCAATTTTGGCGTTACTGATATCAGACGCTAAGCGAATGCGCTGCCCGCGTTTAGCAAAACCCTGCGGGGGCGAGACATAGGCCAGCCCTTGATTAAAGAGTACATTCCAAAGTGCAGCGAGCATCATGTAGGGTTTTTCACGCGTATTGGATTGGTACCCATCAACGTTACGCCCATGCCCCGCTTGCTCAAGCACTTCAGCTACTTGCTTTAATAAAGATTCAACGTAAACGCCGTTGGGTTTTACAAAAGCAGCTAGCAAATCCGGTTGCCTGCTTTCACCGCCCCAATAATTTGCAGGCAAAATGGCAACAGGCGTAGTAGTGGATGCAAGCTTTCTCCCATCACTTGCAAGCACATCAAATTGCAGATCGAGTGTTACTTCTTCAGTTAAACCAAACAAAGTTTCAAATGAAAATTTTAAGTTACGCTTAGGCAAAGAAAGAACCTGCCCTTGTGTGATAGCATCAATATGCCATTCTTCGCGGCCTAGCCAGCCTGAAATTGGCTGCAAAACAACGCACAACGGTTGCAAAGGTTTTTGCTGTTCAGACTCAACCGCATCTTCAAGTTGGCTATATTCAAGGCGCAGAGATTTTATTAACGGATACGCATTTTGTTGCGCCGCAAGCGAAAATGTACCAAGAGCATCAATGATGATTTTTATGGAATGAGTCATAGTGCCGTCCTGTTGAATTTATAATTTCCAGATATATTTGAACGCCTTGCGTGTGGTATTCAAAGTCACACTAAGTCTATCGGTATCAAAAATCAAAGTTTAGTGCTACAACGCCTTTTTCTTCAAATACTCAATCTGATCGCGCAATTTTCCGGCCACTTCAAACTCTAGATCTTTGGCAGCTTGGAACATTTGTTTTTCGAGTAGCTCAATGGACTTCCAGAGATTTTTCGGGTCAATATTTACAGCATATTTGCCTTGCTTTTCTGCAACGGCAGCGCGATTGCGTGCGGCGCGACTTCCAGAACCTGGCACAACAGAGGTCTCCATAATATCTTGCACGCTTTTGCGGATTCCTTTTGGCGTAATATTATGAAGAGTGTTGTGTGCGATTTGTTTCTCGCGGCGGCGATTGGTTTCGTCGATAGCGCGTTTCATAGAATCGGTAATTCTATCGGCGTATAAAATTGCACGACCATTGAGGTTACGCGCGGCGCGACCGATAGTTTGAATAAGAGAACGATCTGAACGCAAAAAACCTTCTTTATCGGCATCGAAAATACATACCAGCGACACTTCCGGCATATCCAAACCTTCTCGCAGTAAGTTAATGCCTACCAGCACATCAAACTCACCCATGCGGAAATCGCGAATAATTTCTACCCGCTCTACAGTATCAATATCTGAATGCAAATAACGCACGCGGGTTCTGTGCTCTTGTAAATACTCGGTGAGATCTTCGGCCATACGTTTAGTGAGAACGGTAATAAGCACACGCTCATCTTTTTCCACTCGAATGCGGATTTCCGAGAGTGCATCATCAACCTGTGTGCCTGCAGGGCGAATTTCAATTTCGGGATCAACCAAACCGGTTGGGCGAACGATTTGTTCAACCACTTGCCCTTGATATTCGGCTTCGTATTTTCCAGGTGTTGCGGAGACAAAAATCATTTGCGGTGCAAGCCGCTCCCACTCGTCAAAACGCATGGGGCGATTGTCTAACGCAGAAGGCAAACGGAAACCATACTGCACGAGCGTTTCTTTGCGCGAGCGATCGCCTTTATACATAGCACCAATTTGTGAAACAGTTACGTGCGATTCATCAATCACTAACAGCGCATTGGCTGGCAAATAATCAAATAATGTTGGCGGTGGTTCGCCCGGTGTACGACCCGATAAATAGCGCGAATAGTTTTCAATACCATTACAATAACCAAGCTCTTGCATCATTTCCAAATCGTAGCGTGTGCGTTCTTCCAAGCGCTGCGCTTCAACGAGTTTGTTATTCTCGCGCAAATACTCTAAGCGTTCACGCAATTCTTCTTTGATATGGTCTATAGCGTCAACAATAGTTTCACGCGGTGTTACATAGTGCGATTTTGGATAAATACTGATTCGCGAAATTTTATGTAGAACTTCACCCGTGAGCGGATCAAAGATCGATAAATTTTCAATTTCATCGTCAAATAATTCAACCCGCACTGCATCGCAATCGGAGTCTGCTGGGTAAATATCAATGACATCGCCGCGCACACGGTAATTAGCGCGGTAAAAATCGACATCGTTGCGCGTGTATTGCAACTCCGCTAAACGGCGAAGAATGGAGCGCTGATCAATTTTATCGCCACGCACCAAATGCAATAGCATTTTCATATAGGCTTCAGGATCACCCAAACCATAAATTGCAGAAACGGTTGCCACTACGATGGCATCTTTGCGTTCCATTAATGCTTTCGTTGCCGACAAACGCATTTGTTCAATGTGCTCGTTAATAGACGCATCTTTTTCAATAAATGTATTAGACGAAGGCACGTAAGCTTCTGGCTGGTAATAATCGTAATAGGAAACGAAATATTCCACCGCATTCTTGGGGAAAAATTCTTTAAATTCACCATACAGCTGTGCAGCCAAGGTTTTGTTGTGCGCCATGATTAAAGTTGGGCGCTGCACCTGTGCAATTACATTGGCGATGGTAAAGGTTTTACCGGAACCGGTAACACCCAGCAAAGTTTGATGTGCTAAACCTGCTTCTATGCCCTGCACTAATCCAGCAATGGCTGCGGGCTGATCGCCTGCAGGTTTAAACTCACTCTGTACAACAAATTCTTTAGACATAATTTTTTAATCAGAAAAAGTAACGAGAAAATAAGTGGCTTAGAATAACAAAAGCCCCTGACAATTATTGTCAGCAGTTAAACTTTTTATCTGCCAAGCTTTTAAATACAAGCTTTTAAATACAAGCTTTCAAATACACGCTTTTAAATACAAGTTTTTAAGTACAGGCTTTTAATTACAGGCTTTGGGCAAACACTCTTTCAAAACATCAGCCAGTTTTCTACTGGCTGGCCCTGCAAATTCTTTATCCGCAAAGGTTAAATAGACCGCGCCTTCCCGCTCTGAACCCACTTCAACCGGCAAATATTTTAAGGTGCCAGCCTCAATATCGTCTTTGGTGTAAGCATCAGGCAGCCAGGCATAGCCCAAGCCCATGCGAATAGCATCTAGCGACGTTTTAATGTGACTTACCGTCCAGCGCTGATCCGCCTCTTGCCAACCCACAGTATGACGGCGATATTGCCCGGAATCGCGTACAACAATTTGCCGATGTTGGCGCATATCTTCATAGGTAACAGGCCTACCCAAAAGCTGCAAAGGGTGATCGCTGCTGGATACACCGTGAAATAACGCAGTCATCACCTTATCGCCAACAAATCCGGGCGGAACAAACCCGCCAATAGCCAGATCAACTTGACGCTTTAACAGCAAATCTTCCGTACCCGAAAGCACAGTTTCATAATATTCCACGCGAGTATCAGGGAAATCTTTGGCAAATAAAGACAAGCAATAAAGCACTTTGGCTGGCGGAACAATAATATCAACCGCGATTTTAACAATAGGTTCAACATGAATTGCCAAACATTCCGCCGATTTCTCCAAGCGCTCAGCCTGTTCCAGCAACAGCTTGGCGCGGCGATACAGCAATTCACCCGCCGGCGTTGCAACTGCTTTACGCCCCTGTAAATTAAAGACTTTTACACCTAAAGCAGACTCCAACTGAGCTATCGCATAAGAAACCGCTGACTGGCTCTTATTGAGTTGTTCCGCCGCCTTAGCGTAGCCACCTGCATCAATCACGGCCAACAGCGCGCGCCATTGCTCTAAAGAGACTTTGTTTTCGGTTACGGCGGAGCTAGTTGGCGTATTCATGGAGTATTGATCCAATTTTTCGATGAGATTCCGCTAAATATCGCTATTTATTATTCGCTCGTCAAATCATTTAATAGCTTCATGGCCTAAAGCTTGAAATCAAAAGCAACTTGAAATCAAGAGCAGCCACAAACCAACATGATGAAATAAGCCCCAAGCGGCGAGGATATTGAAATGAGTACTTTATTACAGATTAACAGCAGCCTATTTAGCGACCACGGTAACTCAAGTGCCCTAAGCAATGAGTTTGTTCAAAACTGGTTAGCCAAACACCCAGGCGGCAAAGTGGTAGTTCGTGATTTAGCGAAAAACCCAATTCCACATTTGGATTCAACCGTAGTAACCGCGTTCTTTACCCCTGCTGAAAGCCGTAGTGCAGAACAACAGGCGCTGGTGGATTTCTCAGACAGTTTGATTGCTGAGCTAAATGCGGCAGATGCAGTCGTTGTTGGAGTCCCTTTGTATAACTTTGGCGTACCATCCACATTAAAAGCGTACTTTGACCAATTGGCGCGTGCTGGTGTGACCTTTAAATACACTGAAACTGGCCCAGTAGGTTTGTTGGCGGATAAACCAGTCCATATTATCGCGGCACGCGGTGGTTTCCATGTAGGCCAAGCATCTGATAGTCAAACCGGTTTCTTAAATACCTTCTTCAACTTTTTAGGTTTGCGTTCAATTAACTACATTTACGCAGAGGGTTTGAGCATTGGCGATGTGAAAGAAAAATCACTCACCGTTGCGCGCGAACAAATTGAAGTATCAGCAGCCGCTTAATCAGATAAGCGCGCTACTTCAAATAATCACGCTACTATAGGCGACTCATTAAAAATTTCTTTAACGTATTAATTAAGAGTAGGAGCGCATTATGCAAAATCAAAAGCAACTGCAGCAAATTATTCCCGCGCGCGGTACCAGCGATGGCGCAGGTGTGCGTATTAAACGCAGCCTTGGGCAAACTCAACAGGCGCGCTTCGATCCTTTTTTAATGCTGGATGAATTTGGTTCAGAAAGCGCGAACGATTATATTGCCGGTTTTCCTGCGCACCCGCATCGCGGTTTTGAAACAGTGACCTATATGTTAGAAGGCCATATGCTGCATGAAGATCATATGGGCAACAAAGGCCACCTACGCAATGGCGATGTGCAATGGATGACCGCAGGCCGCGGCATTATTCACTCTGAAATGCCTCAGCAGGAACATGGATTAATGCGCGGTTTTCAGTTGTGGTTGAATTTACCCGCCGCTGAGAAAATGAAACCTGCACACTACCGCGATATTCCGGCGAGCGACATCCCAATCGCTGATTTAAAAAATGGCGGCTGTATTAAAGTTATTGCGAACTCTGCAGTCATTGATGGAAAAGTGATAAGTGGCCCAATTCAAGGCTTAACAACCCAAGCGATTTATTGGGATGTGCATTTACCACTCAACGGAAAGTTTGCACACGCAATACCAGCAACCCACAACACGTTTATTTATGTGTACGAAGGGGCAATTGCAATTGGGGAAGATGTGCGCAAGTTAGACGCAGGCAATGCCGGACTGTTAGGTGCAGGCGATGAAATTGCAGTAGAAGCCTTAACCGAAGATACACGCTTTATTTTGCTGGCGGGTATTCCATTGAAAGAGCCAATCGCACAATACGGCCCTTTTGTGATGAATACCTCGGATGAAATTGAGCAGGCTATTCAGGATTATCGCAACGGTGAACTTACTGATTAATTCTGTTTGTGAAAGAAGTTTTTTCCTATAATGAAGTCGTCATCCCCTACGGGGATGACGACTTCGCTACAAAGTAAAATCACCTGCCCTTCGCATACGCCTGAATATACTCCTTCAACAACTTTTCATTATTTTTCACAAACGCAATATCTTCCTGGGGTGCGGCTAAAATGGAAGCATCCGTTTTTGCACGCAGGGCTTGCTTATGTTCAGCGGGTAGCTTTGCGGTTTCTTCTGTAAAAAAGTAAGCCGCAATTGCATTACCCAACTTTGTGCTCAAGCGCATATATTCGCCTACAGATCTCCAGCCGTGACGAGCTGCAATTGCGTTACTCGAATCCAACAATTTTTTCTGTAGCAAAAAGACTGTAATTTTTTGATCTTGCTCTGTTGAAGGTAAGGCATCAAACTTTTTTAAATCGTCTTCGGTTTTATGCATCTCATCTAAAACTTGAATGATAGGGGTAAAATCGCGGTTAGACTCCATCCAACGCTGAACCGACTGTACACTCAGGCTTGAATTATTGGGCAGAAACTGCGCAAAACTCACAGAGCTAGCCAGCACGAGTGAGAGTATTACTATCTTTTTCAACAACGACATTCACGCTTCCTATTTATACTATTTCGCTAGTTTTAAAGTTATGGTAGTCGCTAGCGCCCAAACCCAATAAAAAAACAGCACCAAAAATGGCGTGAGCAAACCCAGTGTTAAACCCGCAACACCCTTGCCTTCATAAAAGGGGTAGATTACAAACAATTGCACACCCGCAGGTATAAGTGCAATTACAAAGCTGCGCACGAAAACACTGCTAGTTAAAATAGGCAAGAGAAACAAAAAGCCCCACATTCCGCCCCACACAATACGTGGGTACAACCATGCTGGAGCAATTGAGCCGTGCAAATTCACATTGAGCGAATGCGTAATGCCATAACGGCTAAATAGCCACATAACCACGCATTGAATGAAAGCCCCCAAACAACCTGCAGCAAAAACAATTAGTGCGTTCTTCATATGAATTCTCTACCAGGGAGACCTGTTTAACCGATGCCATTGCACATTAAACTTACAATGGCTGTTATTGTCAGTAATGGCGATTATCTTAACATTTTGAAGCAAGCTTATAGCAGTGATAAATGTTAAAATCGCACTACTTTTTGCGGTGCGATAATCAACCCGCATCATTTAGCAATTTTGTCATTTTTTCACAGCGACCAAGCCTTATGTTTCGATTTTTTGAAAGTCTGATTAAACCTTTTCCGCCAGAGCATCCTAAAGCGCCACCCAAAACATTATTTGCATTTTGTCGCCACTATGCCCGCGGTACAGAATTGTTTCTAATAATGATGGCACTTCTCACGGGTGCTATTGCGGTGTTGGAAGTTTCACTCTTTGGTTTTTTAGGCCAACTTGTCGATTGGCTAAATAGCCATACACCGCAAACTTTATGGGTTGACTCACAACATGAATTATTAGTGATGGGTGTGATTGTGCTTGTGGGCTTGCCCATTACCGTATTGCTGCATAGTTTGTTGTTGCATCAAACGCTATTGGGCAATTTCCCCATGCGTATTCGCTGGCAAGCACACCGTTATTTATTGGGGCAAAGCTACCAGTTTTATCAAGATGAATTTGCTGGCCGCATTGCGACCAAGGTTATGCAAACCTCATTGGCGGTGCGCGAAACCATTATAAAACTGCTAGATGTAATTTTATATGTGGCGGTTTATTTCTCTGGTATTTTGGTTTTACTGGGCAGCTTAGATTGGCGTTTAGCAATGCCTCTGGTTGCATGGATGATTGCCTACGCCAGCCTGCTCTATTATTTTTTACCAAGGCTCTCGCAAACCGCCATGAAACAAGCCGATGCCCGCTCGGATATGACTGGCCGCTTAGTGGATACCTACACCAATATTTCTACCGTAAAATTATTCTCGCACTCCAATCGCGAAGCAGAATATGCCAAAAAGGGCATGGAGTATTTTTTAAGTACTGTTCACCCACAAATGCGTTTAGCAACGGCCTTGGGTTCAAGTGTGTGGGCAATTAACGCCTTACTAATTTTTGCCGTGGCTTTTGTATCGCTATGGTTATGGAGCAATCTTGCGATTACAACAGGCGCGATTGCCGCAGCAATTGGCTTGGTGTTGCGCTTAAACGGTATGGCACAATGGATTATGTGGGAGGTATCCTCACTCTTTGAAAATATCGGCACAGCAAAAGACGGCTTAAACACCTTATCTATTCCGCGCGAAGTACAAGATATTGAAAACGCACCACCTTTATCACTTACACACAGTCAAATTGAATTTAAAGATGTGTCATTCCATTACGGCAAAAGTGAAGGCCTTATCGATAATTTTAATTTGAACATTAAAGCGGGTGAAAAAATTGGCGTAGTCGGCCGCTCTGGTGCAGGGAAATCTACTCTGGTGAATTTATTGTTGCGCTTTTACGACGTGGAAAGCGGTCACATTTTAATTGACGGCAATGATATCGCCCAAGTGCAACAAGAAAGTTTGCGTGCACAAATTGGTATGGTTTCGCAAGACACTTCGCTATTGCATCGTTCAATCCGCGATAACCTCCTCTACAGCAAACCCGATGCTACCGATGCCGATATGATTGAAGCCGCCAAACAAGCTGAAGCGCACGAATTTATTTTGCAACTCAGCGACAACCAAGGTCGCACTGGCTACGATGCTCATGTTGGTGAGCGCGGCGTAAAATTATCCGGCGGCCAACGTCAACGGATTGCCATAGCGCGCGTATTGCTAAAACACGCACCCATTTTAATTATGGACGAAGCGACATCAGCACTCGATTCTGAAGTAGAAGCTGCGATTCAAACCAACCTGAATAAATTAATGCAAGGTAAAACGGTTATTGCAATTGCGCATCGCCTATCGACAATCGCCGCGCTGGATAGATTAATCGTGTTAGATAAAGGTTGTATTGTTGAGCAAGGTACGCATGCGGAACTGATCACACAGCAAGGGATTTATGCGCAGTTGTGGGGAAGACAGTCTGGGGGGTTCTTGGGGGAGATGTAATGTATGCTCACTCATAAGTAGAATCTAATCGTATGTTGGTGGGAGCTTGCGAGCCCCAATATGTCTGACTCGTTTTTGGCACGCTATTGAATTACGAATACACTTTAATTAAAAGCTTTCGCAGATTTTAGTTTGCGGTTTGTTCTACAAGATGGTCGTATTGGGGTTCGCAAGCTCACCGCCAACCTACAAATATCAAAAGCCACACAAATCATATCCTAAAAAAAACCGAGAAATTGCTCGGTTTTTTTATGGCATTAACTCAACACAGAATCACAAGAAAATTTTCACGCCTGAGTAGAACAAACCACCGGCCAATAAAATGGTTGCGGGCAAAGTTAATACCCAAGCCAGCAAAATAGTTTTGATAGTAGAGAACTGCAAACCCGATTTATTGGCAACCATGGTACCTGCAACGGCGGAGGAAAGTACGTGGGTTGTTGATACTGGCATACCGGTCATACTCGCAATACCAATTGCGGTTGCAGCGGTAACTTGGGCAGACATACCTTGCGAATAAGTCATCCCGGTTTTACCAATTTTCTCACCTACGGTTTTAACTACGCGGCGCCAGCCGGTCATAGTACCCAAACCTAAAGACAAGGCTACCGCAACGATTGCCCAGTAAGGTGCAAATTCGGTGGTGGTGGTGATTTCTTTGCGCAGTTTATTTAACTCATCTTTGTCTCTGCTGGAAAGACTATCCACTTTTGCCATTTTCTTAGCGGTATCGTCAATACATAATAATACTCGGCGCACTTCACGGCGATTATCAACTGAAAGCTTGTTGTAATCTGTAACATCTTTTAAATGAGTGCCCAAGCTGCTAATAGCAACCAGTGCGTTTTGGGAATTACATTTTTCTTCTAAATTTCCAACGGGCTCAGTTTGGGTGAAATCAATTTTTTGTGCGAGAAGATCAATGTTGTTTTTGTAAATACCCTCAATATACGTTGCCGCATGGCGGGTTTTATCAATATCAATCGCAGAGGTATTCAAATCCAATACATAGTGCGCGGGTGCCATGCAAATCAACACCAACATCACCATACCAATACCTTTTTGGCCATCGTTTGAGCCGTGTACAAAACTCAAACCCATTGCCGATGTTACTAAAGTGGCGCGAGTCCAAAACGGTGGGTGTTTTTTACCGTCAATTTTTTCGCGTTCTTCTGGGGTTTTATGAATTTTTTGACCTGGCCACATACGCTTTAACAAGAGCAATACCAGCGCGGCAATAATGAAACCAATTAAAGGGGAGATAAGCAATGCCAACATGATGTCAGTCGCTTTTTTAGTATTGATACCTTCTGCCAAAGGCAAGTGGGTCAGGAGCGCGTGCGCGCCGCCTACGCCCAAAATAGAACCGATGAGCGTGTGTGAACTAGACGATGGAATAGCAAAATACCACGTGCCCAAATTCCAAAAAATGGCAGAGGTTAGTAACGAAAACACCATAATCATCCCGTAGGATGAAGTCACATTCAGCAGTAAATCTACAGGTAGCAAATGCACAATCGCGTAGGCAACACCCAAACCGCCGACCATTACGCCCAAAAAGTTGAAAATCCCTGATGCAACTACAGCCATATGTGGCGGCATGGCTTTGGTGTAAATCACTGTGGCTACGGCGTTGGCGGTATCGTGAAAACCATTGATGAACTCATAAGCCAATACAAAGGCAATGGACAAAAACAGCGCGAAGCCAAGTGCAAAACTGAGCCCGGTGAACATATCTAACATAGGAGAGTCGCCTGTAATGATTGTTGCCGCATTATGACACATGCCGAGTTGGATGCTAAGAATAGGCAAACCCGGCGGTTTGTGCTACCACATAAGATCGTCGGGGATTACGTAGTCTTTGTAAGGGTCATCTTCATCGGTTTGCTGTTGTGATTTCACATTGGCAACCAATACTGATTTTTCATCGCGCAACACAATTTTGTCCGCAACAATGCGCGGCACCACTTCATAGCCCTCGCCCAGCTTCACTACCGCCAACACACCGCGCGCAATTTGTTCAAGCACCAGCGGCGATACCCGCATTTTTTTAATCAATTTGCCATCGGTAAAGTTGTATTCCACATCACCATTACCTGCACCTTTGGGTTGGCGATGGTTTTCAATCAACTGCTTAACTTGTGCCGCTAATGCGCGCTGTTCAAGCTCTGCATTGCGCTGGCGATTGAGTTCACGGTCGCGCTCAGCCTTTTCTAACCGCGCCTGTTCGGCGGATTGTTTCACTTCATCCACCACGGGCTCTGGTGCACGGCGCGCTACATTGGTTTCCTTACGCTTCTCTTTATTAGCCTGCTTGGCCTTTTTAGTATCGATTAAACCTGCTTTAAGGAGTTGATCTTGTAGGGATGCCATGAATTCTTACCGCTAATGAAGAAATGTTGCGCATAATAACGCCCTCCTTTTATATGCAGCAAGAACTCCTTCCAATGACCGCAAAAGACATCAAAACCTGGGATATTTTCTGCCGAGTAATCGATAACTATGGCGATATTGGAGTGTGCTGGCGTTTGGCACGGCAGCTCGCTAATGAATATCCTTTTCAAGTGCGTTTATGGGTCGATGAGCTTGATGCACTGATCAAAATCTGGCCAAGCGCAATCAATGCCAACCAGCAATTACTTGAAAAAGTGCATGTATGCGTTTGGCACGAAGCTTTTGATGCAAGCGTAGAACCTGCTGATGTAGTGATTGAAGCCTTCGCGTGCAACCTGCCCGATAGTTATTTGTTCGCAATGAAGCACAAAGCCACCTCGCCACACTGGTTTAACCTGGAATACTTAAGTGCAGAAGACTGGGTGGAGGGCTGCCACGGTTTGTTCTCTATGCACCCGCAGCTTGGCCTGAAGAAGATGTTCTTCTTTCCTGGCTTTACCGCCAAAACCGGCGGCTTATTAAAGGAAGCATCTTTATTAGATGAGCGAGATCAGTTTTTGGCAAACGCTAGCAATCGTATAGAGTTCCTAAAAGGGCTAAATGTTAAGCGAGCTGAACACGAACTTATTGTTTCTTTATTCGGCTACGAAAATAGCTCCATAGCGTCTTTACTAGGCGCATGGATTCAATCGCCAACGCCCATTTTGTGCCTTGTGCCAGCCAGTAAGGTTCTTCCTGCTATTAATGGCCATATAGGGAAAACCCTGAATGTGGGCGATGAATTTGTACAAGGTGAGCTGCGTCTTAAGGTTATCCCCTTCCTGACTCAAACTGATTACGACCGATTATTGTGGGCCTGCGATGTCAATTTCGTTCGTGGAGAAGACTCTTTTGTGCGAGCACAGTGGGCAGCCAAACCCTTCATTTGGCATATTTACCCTCAAGATGATGATATACACATGGTCAAGTTGAATGCCTTTCTACAACATTACTTGAAGGGTTTAACTCCCATTCTGCAAAGCTCAGTTACCGCGCTCTGGCAACAATGGAATCAAGGTTCGGATTGCAGCAAAAGCTGGGATACTTGCATTGGTGACTTGAAAAACTGGCAGCAACACAGCCAAAACTGGAGTGAATCGTTAAGTTCGCTAGGGGATTTAACCTCCAATATGGTGCGCAGTTGCGATTAGAGCAACGCTAAAAAAACGCTGTAGAAATCCACTAAAAAAGGTATAGTAGCGCCCGAATTTATCCCAACAATGGGTATGAATTATCAATACCCTTTTACACTTATTGAGAATCATCATGAAAACAGGTCAAGAATTACGCGCCGGTCATGTAATCAGCATCGACGGTCAACCATGGTTAATCCAAAAAGCAGAAATCAGCCGTTCAGGCCGTAACACTGCTGTTGTAAAAACCAAACTGAAAAACTTGTTGAACGGTTATTTGACCGAAACCCCATACAAGGCCGATGACAAGTTTGAAGATATTATTTTAGATCGCAAAGAAGTTACCTACTCTTACTATGCTGACCCACGTTATGTATTCGTTGATAGCGATTACGAGCAATACGAACTCGATAAAGAAGAGTTGGGCGATATGGCTCCCTACATTGAAGACGGTATTGATGATATTTGTGAAGCCGTATTCTTTGAAGGCAAAGTAATTTCTATTACTCCACCAAACTCTGTAATACGTGAAGTTGTTTACACCGAACCATCCGTTCGCGGTGACACTTCAGGTAAAGTAATGAAGCCAGCACGTTTGACCAACGGTACTGAAATTCAAGTATCTGCATTCGTAGAAATCGGCGATAAAATTATTATCGACACCCGCACCCACGAATACAAATCTCGCGCTAAAGACTGATTTTTATCAGTTGTTAAGGGTTACTCATTTAATGGGTAGCCCTTAGTCTTCCCCTCCGTTTTATTCTTCGCGTTATCTTCCCTAGAAATCCTCCGCACAGATCGATCATTCATTATGGGTTAGCGGAATTTTTGCTCTGCTTTTACGCAGTACCCAATACACTCTAATACCAAGTAATAACGCCGTAAGCACACCAAACAAAACCGCATCAGCGTAACTTGACCTCACCTGTAGTAAAACATGTAGCCACGCTAAGATAGCAATAAGATAAATCGATTTATGCAACTTCACCCAATTTTTTCCAAGCCTGCGCATCATGCCCTGAGTAGACGTTACACCTAAAGCAATCAATAAAATAACAGCGGGAATTGTGAGCAAAATATAAGGCCGTTTCACCAACTCAGAACCAAAGCTGGAAAAATCCAAACCGAGAATAAAGATCAAGTAAGAAAGTAAATGCGCAATAGCATAGAACAAAGCAAACAAACCCAGCATGCGCCTGTGAAACATAACCCAGCTTTGATTCGCGAGCCGCTTTAAGGGTGATATCGATAAGGTGATTAGCAGAAAATAAAAAGCCCAAGTGCCAGTAAATAACACTATCGATTTCGCTGGGTCGGCACCCAATTGATTGGACACGGCCTTATAAACAATAAAAGATAGCGGAAGTAAACTTGCTACAAAAATTAATACTCTTCGCCAAGTAACGGGCATGTATAACCTCTATTTATCTGGGAGTCGTCATCCCTGTAGGGATCCAGTGTCTTTCATTTGACAAAGTTACTGGATCTCCTTCGGGGATGACGACCCCTTTTTTAGACAACCTAAGTACACATAATTACGCTCAGGTAGTTAATAGAATTTTTTCAAATCTAAACCTGTATACAAACTCGCTACTTGATCGGCATAACCATTAAACATTTGCGTAGGAATCACATTAGGGCTGAATAAACCGCTGGGTAGGCGACGCTCTTTAGCTTGCGTCCAACGAGGGTGATCTACATTAGGGTTCACATTGGCGTAAAAACCATACTCACTAGGTGCCAACTGGCTCCACGTCGTTTTAGGTTGACGTTCAGTGAATTCAATTTTTACGATGGACTTAATACTTTTAAAACCATACTTCCAAGGCACCACTAACCGCAAGGGCGCACCATTTTGATTAGGTAGAGTTTTGCCATACAAGCCTACTGCCAATAAGGTAAGCGGATTCATGGCTTCATCTATACGCAAACTTTCACGATAGGGCCAATCAATCGTACTGAGCGAACTCGCTTGCGCCGGAAACTGCTTTGAATTTTTTAAAGTCACGAATGAAACATATTTTGCATTACTATTAGGTTCAAATCGTTTAAGTAAACTCGCCAATGGAAACCCGACCCACGGAATTACCATAGACCACGCTTCAACACAGCGTAAGCGATAAACGCGCTCCTCTAAATCTATGCCTTTTAACAAATCTTCTAAATTGTACTTACCTGGTTTACCCACCTGCCCCGCTATTTCAACTTGCCATGGGTGAGGTTGAAACTTCTGTGATTTTTTAGCCGGATCGGTTTTATCGTAACCAAACTCATAAAAATTATTATGCCCACTCACATGCTCAAAGGGTGTAAGCGTGTCACTGAGCTTTTGCGAATCTGCTTTTGCGCGTGCAATTTGCGTATTCAACCATTCAGGCCCTTTATTCACTGCTTCAGCAGCAACATAACTTGGGTCAGCTAAAAGATGTTGTGAACTAAGCGCGGCAGCGCCTAAAACACCGGTTGCGATGGTGCCACGCATAAAATCGCGACGCGCCAAATAAATAGATTCGGGAGTAATTTCAGATGAAGCTATATCACTTGGCTTTTTAATTAACATGACAACCTCTTATGGTGAGGATCTAAGGATGGATTTGTTAATGCATTAGATAGGAAAAGTTGGGATTTGTTACAAGAGTTTACAAATATTAATGATTTACCGATTTACCGATTTACCGATTTGGCGATAAAGAGAGTAGGTATCGCCTCAGCTATACCCACCTACCAATAAAACCTCTTAATGCGCCTCGACTAATGGATCCTCAATGTGTTATCAACCAACACTGATGTATTTTAGGGTTGCGTTTAAAATCTTCATCAATAGTTTGTGCGCTTATATCTTTAACGGTGTAAGCATTTAGTGCCTCAGTATCCAATTTAAAGGTGCGCAAGTTATTGGAGAAAATTAAGGTTCCGTCTTCAGATAACACACGCATGGCATTGTGAATCATATCCACATGATCGCGCTGCACATCTAACACATCTTCCATACGTTTGGAGTTAGAGAAGCTAGGCGGATCAAGCAAAATCAAATCAAACTGCTGCTCATTTTCATCCAGCCACTTTAAGCAATCTGCTTGCTCTAAACGGTTTTTAGATTCACTCAAGCCATTTAATGCATAGTTTTTTCGAGCCCAGTTCAGGTACGTATTAGACATATCCACACTAACGGTATAACGCGCACCACCCATAGCAGCATGCACGCTTGCCGTGGCGGTATAACAAAACAAATTTAAAAAGCGCGTATCTTTCGCCATAGTGGCAATAAGTTTTCGCACTGGGCGATGATCCAAAAACAAACCCGTATCCAAATACTGCCACATATTAATATGCAATTTGGCGGCGCCTTCCTGCACACTAAACATATCGCCAGTAGGTAACTCTGTCAGCTTTTCGTATTGCTGGGTGCCTTTATTGCGACGGCGCTGCTTGTAGCTTATACGCGCTGCAGGAATATCTAAGGCAAAGGGTACTGCCAACTCAATTTCAGCAAAGCGCTGTGCGGCGCGATCTTCATCTACCGATTTTGGTGCTGCGTATTCTTGCACGTTGGCATACCATAGCTCTGGCTTGCCTGGTTGAGTTTGTCCGCAATAAACATCAATCGCTGCAGAATATTCCGGCATGTCGGCATCATACAAACGATAGGCATTAACCTCATTTTTACGCGCCCACTTTTCTAATTGTTTTAGATTTTTTTGTAAGCGATTCACCAACATCTGTGCACCGTTAGAAAGTGCATCAGCTTGCTCTTGGCGATTAGTTTCGCGCACGCGCTCTTCAGCGGCAACACGCTTTTCATCATCGCGGCTAAAGCGATCGTCCTGTTCAACACGGCTTTGCACAAAAGCTTCACTGGCAATATTGAACATCAATAATTCGCTGGCAATGGTGCCGTTAAATAATTTGTATTTTTTATCGGCCCGCAAACCCATTTGCTTTCCAAGTTCAGGGTTGCCGGTAAACACACCTGCGCGCCAACCTTGGAATTCTGTGCGCAAGCGCTCACCCAAATGCGCGTATAACATTTTGAGGGATTCAACTTCGCCCAAACGCTCACCATAAGGTGGGTTGCTAAGTACTAAGCCAGCTTTTATATCGGTGTGTGTAGGCTTTTTAAATTCGGCGAGCTCTTTGCGGCTAACGCGCAACCAGTGATCTAATTCTGCGGTGACGATATTCTCTTCAGCAGCGCGAATAACTTTTAAATCCGCATCATAGCCGCGAATTTCTGGCAGCTCTTTTTCTAAACCAATTCGGCGACGCTCGTGAGCTTCATTGCGCAATGCTTGCCAAAGGGTGTTGTCATGTTTCAACCAACGTTCAAATCCAAAACTTACGCGCATTAAACCCGGCGCTATATCGGCGGCAATCAAAGCAGCTTCAATAAGAATGGTGCCTGAACCACACATAGGGTCGAGCAATGCACCACCTTCAGCGGCAATTTCCGGCCAACCTGCGCGGATTAAAATTCCTGCTGCAAGGTTTTCTTTCATGGGCGCGTTGCCCTGCTTTAAACGATAACCGCGGCGGTGCAAGCTGTCGCCGGACAAATCCAAACTGATGACAACCTTGTCGCGACTGAGGCGTGCATTCACGCGCAAATCTGGGAATTGCTTAGCAACGGATGGGCGCTCACCGCTAGCATCGCGCAAGCAATCCACAATGGCATCTTTGACTTTTACCGCGCCAAACTGGGTATTGCGAATTGCATCGCTACTGCCCACAAAATCGACCAGCAAAGTGCCATTAGGGCGAAGGTGATCTTGCCAAGGAATATCACGCACGCCGTCGTAGAGGTCTTCTTGACTATTTACATCAAAGCTAGTGAGAGGCAACAGAATTTTGTTAGCGAGTCGTGACCATAGACAAACACGATAAGCGGTTTCAATGCTGCCACTAAAATACACACCTGCTACAGTTTCACGCAGTTCAGTAGCGCCTAGTTGAGTCAGCTCGGAAAATAAAAGACCTTCAAGGCTTTTGGGACATGTCGCGAAAAATTGAAATTGAGTCATTTATAACGCCAGTTTAATAACCTTTACAGGTAATTTAAGCCAAATTGGCTAAAGTTTGTACGTACGCTTACTTGAATTAGATTGTCAAACCTGATTGCTAGAGCTTTGAGTGCTATGTAGGGTTTCATCTAGAAGAATAAAGTCGTTCACAAACGGAACCTTTATTGTTGTACTGGTCGAACCTAATGTGTGAAGCAACCAAGAGGAGGTATTGTAGCAAGTCGTTGAAGATGTCCATATAACTTTAATTCTTTGTAATCTAATAGATTTGATAAAGAGGTGCTTTATAGGATGAAAAGTCAGAAACGAGATCAAACTGAAC
>Ga0247803_1000024_pt1 | contig 148547 bp, 139 predicted proteins | sample UWRJL014104B1_FD_180928 | JGI IMG/M metagenome (GOLD analysis project Ga0247803, IMG submission 180928) | Plant litter microbial communities from Arlington Agricultural Research Station in Wisconsin, United States - UWRJ-L014-104B-1 | ecosystem: Environmental > Terrestrial > Plant litter >... | reverse complement strand
TCTTTCTAAGAACTTGCTCCCTTTCGGGTCGGCAAAGATAATTACTTTTTCCTTTTCAGCAAACCTTTTGCAAAGTTTTTGTAAACTTTTTTTCCAGTGTGCTTTTCAATAAATCAGTAAGAACGTCTGCTTCAATGCGGGTGCAAAAGTAACACTTGTTTTGGCTTTTCCAAACTTTTTGAGCGTTTAATTTGATGTTTTTTTATCGAAATTATGTAACTCGCTGAACTTGCGTTTTTTGAAGGCGAAAGTTTTTTTTGACCGTTTTGGTGTCGCTTTGTCAAGATGCCTGTTTTGGATACAACTGCCCTAGCCCCGATTGCAATGAAAATCCTTTTTCCTGCGCTTTTCGCAGGGAAAAGATTGTAGTGGAAAGCGGGAAATGGCTCCTGATTCTAAAAAAAGCGGACAGGAACGCAGCGAAATGGCGAAGCAATGGCTCCTAAAACAAAAAAAACAGGCTTTACACCTGTTTACTTCTTTAATTGGATTGCCTTTTTTTCCCAATAATCCGAAAGTTCGTCATAATCTACAGGATTTGCAGATTCCTGTTTGACCAATCTGCCGCGATTAAAGGCACGAATGAGGATGGTTTCGATTAAATAATCTTCATTATCATCATAAGGTGTGTATTTCTCCTTTATATTAATGTCAAAAACTTTGGCGGTGTTGTTTGACCAGAATGCCTTCCAGCCACTTTTGAGTTCTTTAATCAGTTCGAAAGTGGTTTGCCCGGTTTGGCGGTGAATCAGTTTGACGAGAATCTGACCTTGTTTGCGCGAAAGTTTTTTGAGTTGGGCTTCAAATTCGTTTTCCATATAATTCTCGACGATCTTGAAATACTTCTTTTTTTCCTTATTGGTTTTCAAAACATCCATTCCTTTATTAAGCGCAGTCAAACGATCGGCGGCGACCTTCGCATAAGGATATACTTTATAGACGCGGTTTTGCAATAAGAGGAATTGTTTTTTTTCTTCTGGATTGAGATTTTCTTTGTGGACGATAATTTCGGCGAGTTCGATGGGTACATTGGATAAGGTATCGATCGTAATCCCACTCAAATCGAAACTTATTTTTGTCGTGTCTTTTTCAACCACCTGCGCATTTGCGGAAAGCGAAAGCAAAAAAACAAATAAAACAATTTTAAAAACCTTCATAAGCCAAAATTATATGTCAAAATTATACATTATATATAGAACTCTGTTACCAATTTTTTATTTTAGCCAAAAATATACTTATGAGTACACAATCGATACTAAAAAAGAGCTCCGTTGCCTTTCTGGAAAAATATTTAAACAATGCTTCCCCGACTGGTTTTGAAGCCGAAGGCCAAAAATTATGGATGGATTACCTTCGCCCGTATGTGGATACTTTTATTACCGACACTTACGGATCGGCGGTTGGTGTTATCAATCCTGATGCCAAATATAAAGTGGTGATCGAAGGCCACGCAGATGAGATTTCCTGGTATGTGAATTACATTACCGATAACGGATTGATCTACGTCATCAGAAACGGAGGATCCGACCATCAGATCGCACCTTCAAAACGCGTCAACATCCATACAAAAAACGGAATCGTTAAAGGCGTTTTTGGCTGGCCTGCGATCCATACGAGACATCGCGGAAAAGAAGAAGTGGCCAGAATAGACAATTTGTTTATTGATATTGGCTGCAGCACCAAAGACGAAGTGGAAAAATCCGGTGTTCATGTGGGTTGCGTCATTACTTATCCGGACGAATTCATGATCCTGAATGAAAACAAATTCGTTTGCCGCGCGATCGACAACAGAATGGGCGGATTCATGATCGCTGAAGTGGCACGTTTGCTTAAAGAAAATAAGAAAAAATTACCGTTCGGATTGTATATCACCAATTCCGTTCAGGAAGAAGTCGGACTTCGCGGCGCGGAAATGATTACCAAAACCATCAATCCCAATGTTGCGATCGTGACCGATGTTTGCCACGATACTTCCACGCCAATGATCGACAAAAAAATTGAAGGCGACCTCCAAATGGGAAAAGGTCCGGTTATCGCTTACGCGCCGGCTGTCCAAAATAAATTGCGGGATCTTATTGTTGACACGGCGCAGGAAAAAAATATCCCGTTTCAGCGTCACGCGTCATCCAGGGTTACCGGAACCGATACCGATGCATTTGCCTACAGTAATGGCGGCGTCGCTTCGGCTTTGATTTCGCTGCCTTTGCGTTACATGCACACGACCGTTGAAATGGTTCATCGCGACGACGTCGAAAACGTGATCAAACTGATCTACGAAACGCTGCTCAAAATTGAAGAAAACGAAACTTTTTCTTATTTTAATTAGGAGCTAATCCTGCTCTCACCTTTATCTTTTCACATTCGTTCCTCATGCAAAAAGGATATCGGCTCCATCAGGGCTAGGGCATTTCGTTACAAAAATACAATCAGATTTTAACCTTAAGGTTAAATCCAAATAAAAAAGCACCGCTCATAACGACGGTGCTTTTCATTTTACCAGGTTTTAACTCTAACTCAATTCCCCTGATAATGTATTAGTTCATTCCAACGATTTGTTTCGATTTGACCTGTTTTACAAGAACGGAAGTTTTGTTGATCTGATCAAAATCCAAAACTTGTGCTTCACTTGGAACGTTGCTTTCGATGATTGAATTGTCGGCGGCGATTTGGTCTTCAATACTTCTTTCGATGAAAATTGGCGCTACTTCTTTAGAAATATTGCTTTCGGTAATTTGGTTATCTGCAGCTATAATTTCTTCGTCGGATCTTTCGGCAAAATAAAGCGTACCATCATAAACGATTTTACTTTCAGTGATTTTTTGATCCTCGGCTATGATTTCAGCTTCCGATTTTTGTACTGGGTTTGCGATAACCACTTCAGGATTTACAATTTCAGAGTCTGCTACAGGAGCCATTTTTTTATTTCCCGAAACGATTTCTTCCAGTAATGATTTTTGGTATTGATCGGCTTTCACTGCAGTTGCAATGTTTAAATCTGTAGCGATTCCGCTTACCAATGTTGTTTCTGCATTTGCGCTTTGAAAAAATAAAGCTGCTGCTACTCCTAAATAAATGATTGAATTTTTCATGATGATTAATTTTTTTGATTGATGATTTTTTATCAGATAATCTTACTATTATTATCCTATGCAAATATATAGCTTTAAAACAGTATCTTGTTTTACATAGTACTTAACTTTAACTTAAAATTAACTTTTTTAAATTTATCGATTGGGAATAAAAAAGGCATCGCTTTAAACGATGCCTTTGAGGTTTCTATTTGAGAAGTGCGGCCGCTTCATTAGCATTCGACATTTCAGCATATTTTAAAGCTGTAAAGCCTTTCTCATCTTTTTCTTTTATATCAACTCCTTTTGCCAACAGATAACTTACAATTTCACTGTTGTTGTATCGGGCGGCGACCATAAGCGGTGTCATTCCATTTGATTTTTCAGTAAAACTGGCGCCATACTCGATTAGCTTTTTCGCAGTTTGATTGTCGCCTTTACTAATCGCGACGCACAAAGGTGTTGTGCTGCTGTAGTTATTGTAATGCGCTTTGTTGTTTTTTAAAGGATTTCCATTCGATGCAAATGAAACGTTTGTAAAAGCCATAATGGCAAGACTGAAATAAATGATTGATTTTTTCATTGTGATTGATTTTGATTAATGATGATTTAATACTAGCATAGACGTTCAAAAAACATCAAACGTTACGGATAATATAAATTTTAACATTTTTTTGTTTTGTCATACAATCTAAACCCATAAAAAAACCGCCAGAAACAGGCGGTTTTAAAGAAAAATATCTAATTTTTTACTTGCTTAAAAATGACAAAACATTTTGTTCAATTCGCGAGTTAATATCTGAAATATCCGCTTTTACAAAAGATTCACCCAGAATATTTTCATACAACTCAATATACCTTTCAGAAACAGTTTCAATATATTCCTCAGACATATCCGGAATTTGCTGTCCGTCTTTTCCCTGAAAGCCGTTTGCGATCAACCATTGGCGCACAAATTCTTTAGACAATTGTTTTTGGTCTTCGCCTTTGTCCTGGCGTTCCTGATAGCCTTCTGCATAAAAATAACGCGAAGAATCCGGCGTGTGGATTTCGTCGATCAACACAATTTTTCCGTCTTTGGTTTTTCCAAATTCGTATTTGGTGTCCACCAGGATCAACCCGCGGCTCGCAGCAATATGGGTTCCGCGTTGAAACAAAGCGCGCGTATAATTTTCCAATATCAGATAATCTTCTTCAGAAACAATTCCTTTCGCGAGAATATCTTCACGTGAAATGTCTTCGTCATGCGCACCGTTGTCTGCTTTGGTCGATGGCGTAATGATCGGTTCCAGAAACGGATCGTTTTCTTTTAAACCTTCCGGCAAATAAACGCCACAAAGGCTTCGTTTCCCGGTTTTGTATTCTCTGGCGGAGTGTCCGGCCAAATAACCACGAATGACCATTTCCACTTTAAAAGGTTCGCACAAATGACCAACGGCAACGTTCGGATCCGGCGTTGCGATGAGCCAGTTGGGCACGATATCCTGAGTCAGTTCCATAAAACGCGTCGCGATCTGGTTCAGGATTTGCCCTTTATACGGAATCCCTTTTGGCATCACGACATCAAATGCCGAAAGTCTGTCGGTTGCCACCATGACCAAAAGTTCGTCATTGATGTTGTATACTTCACGGACTTTTCCGTGATAAACGGATTTCTGCCCGGGAAAATTAAAATTAGTAGTTGTAATGGTGTTGCTCATTTTAGTAGTGTTGTTGTTTTAGTCGTTTGGCTTAGCCGATCACAAAAGTAATGGTTTCACACCGATTGCCAAAACCTGCGCGAAGATTCGTAGATTTTTATTTGCAATATTTTGAACGCAATCTTATTTGCTGTAAACAAAAAAGCATTGACAAATGGCCAATGCTTTTTTACAAATAAAATAAGGATCTAATCGTGATTTTCAATCTGTTTGTAAGCGTCGATGACTTTTTTCACAAGCCTGTGTCTTACAATGTCTTTATCGTCAAGGTAAATGATTCCAATACCTTCCACATCTTTCAAGACCAGGATCGCCTCCTTGAGTCCGGAAATCGTCCTTCTTGGCAAATCGACCTGTCCGGGATCGCCTGTGATCATAAACTTGGCGTTTTTCCCCATACGCGTCAAAAACATTTTCATCTGCGAATGCGTCGTATTTTGCGCTTCATCGAGGATTACAAACGCATTGTCTAAAGTTCGCCCACGCATAAATGCCAATGGCGCAATCTGGATAATTCCTTTCAAAATATAATCTTCAAGCGACTGTGGCGGAAGCATGTCACGCAACGCATCGTACAAAGGCTGCATATACGGATCAAGTTTTTCTTTCATATCGCCGGGTAAAAAACCAAGGTTTTCCCCTGCTTCTACCGCCGGACGTGTCAGGATAATCCTTTTGACCTGTTTTTCTTTGAGTGCCTTTACGGCCAATGCTACTCCGGTGTAAGTTTTTCCCGTTCCGGCCGGGCCAACAGCGAACACCATGTCGTTTTTATAAACCGTATCGACAAGCAATTGCTGGTTTGGCGTCATCGCTTTGATGATCTTTCCACCGATTCCGTGTACCAGGATTTTATCGTGATCAGGCATGCGCTGTTCGTCCTGAACATTGCTTGAAATTACCCGCTCGATCACATTGTCGTCAATGCGTTGGTAGCGTGTAAAATGCTGCATCAAACGGTTAAAACGCACTTCAAACTCGTCGAGGACTTCTTTTTCCCCAAATGCCTTGATCGTCGTGCCACGCGCCACAATTTTTAGCTTTGGGTAATATTTTTTAATTGTTTCAAGATGAGAGTCCTGAGCGCCCCAGAAATCTTTCGGGGCAATATCGTTGAGTTCTATAATTCTTTCGTTCAAAAGGCGTCGTATTTAATTAGAAAATTTAGCTTTATAATTATTAGCTTTGCATTCAAATTTAAACAAATTTACTGTCGGGTTTCCTTTTATTTATAAACAATTTTATGTCAATAATTACGCTCACGACCGATTACGGATTAAAGGACCATTTCGTTGGCGCTTTAAAAGGAAAGATCTTATCGGAATACGCAGAAGCGCAAATTATCGACATCTCGCACAACATCGACAATTTTAATACAGCCGAGGCAAGTTACATTATCGATGCGGCTTACAAGAGTTTTCCAAAAGGAACCGTGCATTTAATCGGCGTCGATTCGGAGCTCAATAAAGAAAACCAGCACATCGCGATCCAGTGGAACGACCATTATTTCATTTGTGCCGACAACGGAATCCTGGGCATGCTTTCGCAAAAAATCGTCCCGCAGAAAATGGTCGCGATCAACATCCACGACCGCTTGCCGAGCGATGCCACCGATCTTGATGTTTTTGTCACCGTTGCCTGCCATATTGCAAAAGGCGGATTATTAAATGTCATCGGGCGCGAAATTCCGTCGATCAAACAAGTCACCGAACTCAGGCCTGTGGTCGCAGCCAACAAAAATTCGATTAAAGGATACGTGATTTACATTGACCATTTTGGAAATGTGGTGACCAATATTACCAAACAGCTTTTCCTTGAAGTGTCCAAAGGGCGTCCGTACGAAATCATCTTAAACGAAAAACTCAAGCAGCTCGACAAATCCAATATCAAAAACATCTGGCCAAAATATTCCGACATTGCCATTTCCGACAAATTTCCGATCAAAAATTACGAAGGTTTGAAACTCGCGATTTTCAATGAAGCAGGTTACCTCGAAATTGCAGTTTTTAGAAGCACACCGGGCCATGGAAGCGCTTCAAGCCTTTTGGGTTTAGGTTATCGCGATGTCATTTACATTAATTTCCTTTAATGATATGAAAACAATATTTTTTCTTTTTCTGATGATTCCGTTGTTCTCTTTTGGGCCGGATGAAACTTTTAAAGACGGGAAATACACCAATCCCGATGAAATGGTTTACGCGGTAGAAATTTTCGAAAATGGCAGCAAAATCAGAATGTACCTGCATGATTCCGAAACAGACAACACGACCGATAAAAAAATTTTCGTTACAGGCGAAATCGTAAAAATCAAATACAAATATTTTGTCCAGAGACTTATTGGCACACACTTCTCAAAAAGACGGCAACAAGAACTCGAAATCAAAATGGAAGGTACTGCCGTTGTATTCCGGAAATACAATGTGATGAACAATTTTTATGAAAAATTCCCTTCAAGTTTTGACGAATTAAAATTTCAATACCAATCCAATTAATATGTTTGTACGCATTGTAAAAATGAGCTTTCACGAAGAACACATTTCGGCGTTCCGGGAGAATTTCGATTTGATGAAAGAGAAAATACGAAACGCGCCGGGAAACCGTTTTCTCGAATTGTATCAGGATAAGAACAACAAAAGTATTTTCTTTACATACAGTTATTGGGAAACCGAAGCCGACCTTGAAAATTACCGCCAATCCGAATTGTTTTACGATGTGTGGCAGTTCACCAAAAAATTGTTCAATGACAAACCCGAAGCCTGGAGCGTAGATAAACTCATAACGTTGGTCTGAAGTCAAAAGTCGGAAGTTGGAAAGTAATAGAATGTGTGTAATTTTACTTCCGGATTTCGACTTTCGACTTTCGACTTTCGACTTTAAACTTTTGACTAAAAAAATGAAAGCAATATTATTACGTGAAATTAAATCCTTTTTCGGGTCGCCGGTTGGCTATCTCGTGATCGCGATTTTCCTTTTGCTCAACGGACTTTTCCTTTGGGTTTTCGAAGGCGATTACAATATTTTAAATTCGGGTTTCGCCGATCTGACACCGTTTTTCACCATTTCGCCGTGGATTCTCATTTTCCTGATTCCGGCCGTCACGATGCGTAGTTTCTCAGATGAAAAAAAACAAGGCACGCTCGAATTGCTGCTGACCAAACCTTTATCAATATGGCAGATCGTCAATGGTAAATTCCTGGGCGCGATGTTGTTGATTGTTATTGCGATCATCCCAACATTCATTTACGTACAAGTGGTTTCAAGTCTTGGAATGCCCGAAGGAAATATCGATCTTGGAAGTACAATGGGATCGTATTTCGGATTGCTGTTACTGATCGCGGCCTATTCTGCGATCGGGATTTTCACTTCGACTTTATCGGAAAACCAGATCGTGGCATTCATCCTGGCCGTATTTTTATGTTTCTTTTTTTACTTTGCTTTCGACGGAATCGCAACTTATCTGCCAAGTGCCGAAAATACCATTTCCTCACTCGGAATGGACAGCCATTTTAAAAGCATGAGCCGCGGCGTGATTGACACCAGAGACATTTTATACTTTGTTAGCCTCACGGTTTTATTCCTTTCGTTCACGGTTTACAAACTTAAATCCCTGAAATCGTAATGAAAGCAGCACAAAAAAACAACCTCAGGAATTTGGCCTTAACCGTAGTGGTTTTGATCGCCATAAATGCCATCGGAAGCCAGTTTTTCCACCGTTTCGATTTGACGCAGGACAAACGATACACGCTTTCGCAAACCTCGCTCAACATTCTGAAAGAAATCAAACAGCCGTTGATTATCGATGTGTTCCTGAAAGGGCAATTTCCTGGTGAGTTCAAGAAATTGCAGACTGAAACGCAACAAATTCTCGAAGAATTCAAAGCTTACAACAAAGACATCACGTTTCAATTCGTCAATCCGATTGAGAACGAGGAAGAGCGCGATACGATTATGGCTTCGTTCATGGAGCGCGGACTCACGCCAATTAATGTCACGATGGATGACAAAGGAAAGCAAACACAGGAAGTGGTTTTCCCTTGGGCAATCGCCACTTATGGCAACAAAAGTGTTAAAGTGCCTTTGCTCAAAAACCTCATGGGCGCATCGACGGCAGAAAAAGTAGTGAGTTCCGTTCAACACCTGGAATATTCGTTTGCTAATGCGTTTAATACAGTAGCCAAAGCCAAAGAGAAAAAAATCGCAGTGATCAAAGGAAACGGTGAATTGCATGATTTGCTGATGGCAGATTTTATCAAACAGGTACGAGAAAACTATTACATCGGGACATTTACATTGGATTCGGTTGCGAAAAAGCCAAGTGAAAGCCTCGCTTATTTAAAGAAATACGATCTGGCCATTATCGCGCGCCCCACGGAAAAATTTTCCGATGAAGAAAAATTGGTGCTCGACCAATTTGTAACCAATGGTGGAAAAACGCTCTGGCTGGTCGATCAGGTCAACATGGAGATGGACAGCCTCTACAATGATTCAGGTGCAACACTCGCCTATCCGTTCGACCTGAATTTAAACGATATGTTTTTCAAATATGGGGTTCGCATCAATCCAAACCTGGTCAAAGATTTAATGGCCACACCAATTGCGCTCGCTACGGGCGAACAAGGCAGCGCGACCCAATACACGCAATATCCGTGGTTTTATTCTCCGATGATTTATCCGTCGTCAAAAAATCCGATCGTGAGCAATGTAGACGGAATCAAATTTGAATTTACCAACGGCATCGATACGCTCAAAAATGGTATTAAAAAAACGGTTTTGCTCAAATCTTCCCCTTATTCAAAAGTCGTTGGAACTCCGGTGGAAGTCAATTTAAATATGGTGACCGAACGTCCGGAACAAAGCGAATTCACCAATAAAGGAAACATCCCGGTAGCGGTTTTACTCGAAGGGAAATTCCATTCAATGTTTGAAAACCGGGTTTTGCCTTTCGCCGAAAAATCGTTTCAGGCACAGGGAAAAAACAATAAGATGATTGTGGTTTCAGATGGCGATGTGATCCGCAACCAACTCGACAAAAACTACCAGCCGCTGGAACTTGGTTACGACAAATGGACCAACAAATTGTACGGAAACAAGGAATTCCTGATGAATTGCGTGAATTACCTGCTTGACGATAACGGACTTATTAACATTCGTTCGAAGGAAGTCAATTTGCCGCTGCTCGACAAAGAGAAAGTCTATGCGACTTATACGACATCCCAAATCATAACTGTCGGGCTTCCAATAGTTGTTCTGGGCATTTTCGGAATCGTGTTTACATTCCTCAGAAAAAGGAAATACAGCCGCTAATGTTAATAAAATTCTTTTTGATATTTGGCCGATTAGGATATATTTGTAACATGTATGCTATTTGGTAATTATTTAGTTTACACCAAAAAATTTAAGAAAAAATGAAATTTATAGTATCGAGTTCGTACTTATTAAAACAACTACAGGTTCTTGGAAGCGTCATCAACAGCAGCAATACGTTGCCTATTTTAGACAATTTCCTTTTTGAATTGGATAGCAACAGCCTGACCGTTTCGGCTTCAGATCTTGAAACGACGATGTCTGCAACTTTGGAAATTGATTCCGAAAGTACCGGAAGCGTTGCCGTTCCAGCAAAATTGTTGCTTGAAATCCTGAAGACTTTTCCGGAGCAACCGCTGACTTTCACGGTTGAGGAAAACAGTACGATTGAAATCAGTTCCAATTCGGGTAAATATGCTTTGGCATACGCGCCTGGGGAAGAATTTCCGAAATCTGTAAATTTGGATGATCCTTCAACGACTTTGGTTCCTGCCGACGTATTGGCAACAGCCGTAAGCAAAACGATTTTCGCTGCCGGAAACGACGATTTGCGTCCGGTAATGTCTGGCGTTTTCTTCCAGTTTTCACCGGAAGGACTGACTTTCGTTGCAACAGACGCGCACAAATTGGTTAAATACGCAAGAACTGATGTGAAAGCGTCTCAGGTTGCCGATTTTATCATGCCGAAAAAACCTTTGAATATTTTAAAAAGCATTCTTGGCGCTTCAGACGCGGAAGTGAAAATCGAATACAACGATTCAAATGCGACTTTTTCTTTCGACAACTACGTATTGATGTGCCGATTGATCGATGGAAAATATCCAAATTACGAAGCCGTTATTCCAAAAGAAAACCCGAATAAATTGATGATTGACCGTTCGCAGTTCTTAAGTTCTGTACGTCGTGTTGCGATTTTCTCCAATAAGACCACACACCAGATTCGTTTGAAAATTGCCGGAGCCGAACTTAATATTTCTGCAGAAGACATCGATTACTCAAATAAAGCAGAAGAGCGTCTGACTTGTGATTATCAGGGAGATGACATGCAAATTGGGTTCAATTCGCGTTTCCTTACAGAAATGCTGACAAATTTACAATCAGACATGATCATGCTTGAAATGTCATTGCCAAACCGCGCGGGAATCCTTACGCCTGTTGACGGACTTGAAGATGGCGAAACCGTTACGATGCTGGTGATGCCAGTCATGCTGAACAACTAGAAAATAACCTAACCAACCTTTTTTACCACAAAACCGCGATTTCTTAATTGAAATCGCGGTTTTTTTTATTTTTAATCGGCTATTCTGATTAGTTTTTTATTGACAAATTCCTCGATTCCCATTGCCGACAATTCCCGCCCGTAACCCGAACGTTTGGTTCCGCCAAAAGGCAAATCTGGCCTTGACGCCAATGATTCGTTGATAAAAACCATTCCGGTATCGATTTGGTTCGCCACATTTACGGCTCTTTTGGTATCCTTGCTGAAAACCGCGCCGCCAAGTCCGAACGTAGTATCATTTGCCAAAGCGATTGCCGCGGCTTCATCTTTCACACTATAAAAGGAAGCGACAGGCCCAAACAATTCCTCACTATAAGCGGTCATTCCGGGTTTGATATCAGTTAAAATCGTAAAGTCGAAAAACGCACCTTCGCGATCAATCCGTTTTCCGCCAACAACTGCTTTTGCGCCTTCGCTAATAGTATCTTCAACCTGCTTTTGCAGATTCAACAGCGCTTCCTCGCTGACCATCGGGCCAATTTCCGTTTCCGGATCCATGGGATCGCCCACTTTTAATCCGGTTATTTTTTCTTTGAATTTTTCCAGGAAAACATCAGCGATGTCTTCCAAAACTATTATCCTTTTGGCCGACGTACACGCTTGTCCCATATTTCCGAATCGTCCCAAAACAGCTTTTTCTACGGCAAGTTCCATGTCGGCATCTTCAAGTACGATAAAAGCGTCGCTTCCACCGAGTTCAAGAACCGATTTTTTAAGATTTTTTCCTGCAGCTTCGGCCAAACTTGATCCTGCTTTTTCACTTCCGGTCAGCGACATACCGGCAATTCTTGGATCCTCAGCCAATTTGGCCACTCGCGATCCGGACAAATACAAATTGGTAAAAACACCTTCATCGGCGCCGGCTTCTTCAAAAATCGACTGAATCATTTGCGCGCACTGTGGCACGTTTGACGCATGTTTGAGCATGACTACATTTCCCGCGATGATGTTTGGCGCTGTGAGTCTCGCCACTTGATTGAACGGATAATTCCAGGGTTCGACCGCGAGAATTATCCCGATGGGCGAATACCTGACAAAGGCTTTTCCGCCTGTGGTTTCAATGGGTTTGTCTTTCAGGAATGCTTCACCGTTTTTGGCATAATACTCATAAACCGAAATGCACATGTCAATTTCGCTTTCACTTTGGCCGATCAATTTTCCCATTTCCAGGGTGATCAATTCGGCAAGTGCTTTCTTTTTGGTTCGCATGATTTGAGCGGCCTTGAATAACAATTGCGCGCGTTTCTTTACGTCAGTATTTTTCCAGGTCTGGTAGGCTTCGTGTGCTTTGCTTATTTTTTGCTCGAGTTCGTGCTGGGTAATTTCGTCGAAAGTTTTGACGATTTCATTGTTAAACGGATTGGTCGTTTGTATTGCCATGAGAATTTATTTTAAACGTGTTCTATAGGAACACCTCTAAAATTAAGCATTACACGGCTTTTTGAAGATACAATTAAAGGAAGTTTAACTTTTAAAAATTAAATGATTTCCATTTTTTTCATCAGGAAAGTGGCACTTTTATTTTTACAGATTCCCGGACGAAGCTTGTAATCAAAATACAGGTCGTCGTCAATGATTTCGGCTTCAAAACATTGGTTGCTCAGCTGTTGCGGATATTCGGATGTTGTCAGGCAAACTTCCACATCATGTGTGGCAATCGCGCCAATCGCCCGGCTTTCTATCATTTTTTTGACCACACCGATTGTTCCGCTTCTTTTGTCATCGGAATTTGTGCCGCGCAGAATTTCATCGAGTAACACAAATGCCCGTTCCGATTCGAGTCCGTCCATAATCTGCTTCAAGCGCCTGATTTCCGCATAAAAATAAGATTCGCTATCCGACAATGAATCTGACAGTCGCATCGAAACCAAAACGGGCAACGGATGAATGTTCGCGGCAGTGGCACAAACCGGCGCGCCAATTCCAGCCAAAACCATATTAACGCCAAGGCTTCGCAAAAACGTACTTTTCCCTGACATATTCGAACCCGTCAAGATCATGAATCCGGGTGTAAACGCCACGTCATTTCCAATCCTGGTTTTACGGTTCAATAGCGGATGGCTCAGGTTTTTAAAACTGATTTTATAATTAGCGTTCAGTTCCGGAAAAACAAAATCGGGATTGTTGTGTGAGAAATTCGCCAGACTGTTGAGCATTTCAAATTCGCCAATGACATCAAGCCATTGTTCCAGCGCATGAGCGTTTTGGCTTTTCCAACGCATGAGTGCCTTCAATACATGCAAATGATACAGGAAAAACCCGTTGAATAAAACGGTTGTAACCAAATTTTGAATGCTGTCCATTTGTGAAAACAATCCGGAAAGTTTCTTTAATTGCGCAATTGAATTCTTATTCTCAAAATTAAGTTTTTGCTGAAGTGTTATTAACTTTTGGGCGATGAATTTTTCGGACTCTACTTTCTGCAAAATCAATCCGTATTGTTTGATGATCGCATCAATATTGTCCGCATGCTGAATTTCCGCTTTAATACGTTTGAAAGCCATTCCTAAAAACAACAGGTTGCAGGCGAATAAAAATGAAGTATATGACAGGAATGTGGAATCGTCCGTAAAAAAATAAGCGAAAAGCGACAACAGCATCAGCGCCGGACTTGCGAAAGATAGAAACGTCAATAGTTTGGAAACCGGAATATTCGGCGCATTGTTCCAGCGCAACAAAGTTTCGTATTGAAGTTTGTTGTCATTGCTGATTTTTCCAAGCGCCATAAAATCCTGACGCCATTCGATTTTATGAGAAAGTTCCTTTACCGCTTCCTGGTTTTTCAGAATTTCGTCGTTGGGAAGCAACTTTAACAATTGTACCGCGAGCGTTTTTTTTCCGACGAAAGTTGTGGTACGGTTCAGGTTTGCAAACAGTGAATGGCTGCCAAAAATATCAAGGTCGTACGCATACGGATGCGAAAAATCGTTGTATTCAACGCCGTCTTCAAATGGAATTTTATGGCCTTCTAAATAATCAGTTTCGTTGGCGTTGATTTGAACAAGTGCTTCTTTGATCTTTTTTTGCCAGGACAATTTTGCATGCTTTTTCATCAGAAAAACAAAACTCCCAAATAGACCAATCGTAGCGAAGATCAACCAACCCTGACCTGTTTTAATTAAATAAAACACAGCTACAAGCATTACGATTATTGTTGCCAACCTGGCCATGCTGATCGCATTATAAAGCTTCCTGATTTGTTCGAGTTCGAGTGTGAATTTGGCTTTTCGGGTTTTGTAAATTTCCATTTGCGATTTTTTGCTGTACACAAATATAACTGCAAATTAAGATTCCTGCAGCGCTAAAATCGGAATTTGGATGTGATGGGCGATTTTTTTGGTCAGGCTAAAGTGGAACAATTCTTCCAGGAATGACTTTTTGTAATGCAGCATCGCAAGCAGATCAGTGTTGTGCGTTTCCGTAAAATTAAGGATCGTGTCTTTCACGCTGTCATTTTCGATGATGTGGAAATCGACATTCTCGTCCTTGAATACAAGTTCCCAATTGGCTACGACCACTTCTTTAACCTCTGAACTTGGCGTTTTCACATAAAGACAGTGGATTTTTGCGTCAAATGCTTTGGCGAGCCTGAGTAATTTTGCCATCGCAATACGGTCTTTGTCCTGAAATCTGGATGTAAATGCGATATTTTTAATCGGACTGTAATGTGAATTTTCGGGAACAGCCAATACAAATGCATCAATTTCGGTTAGTACGTTTCCGGCAGTCGAACCTAAAAAAGTTTCTTTTAGTCCCGATGCGCCTTTGGTTCCCATGACCACATAATCGATGACTTCTTTCTTTGAAATTTCACGGATCGCACTGAGCAAATCGCCCATCAGCAACTCGTGGCTCATTTTAATATGGCTCAAATTGTTGGCCGCAGCAATATCACGCAATTGTGGAATCTGCCCTTTGTAATTCTCAAACTGGCTCCACTCGACCACATCGTAAATTTCGAGCAAATAACTCGGATAACCATCGGTATTGTTGACGACCGGAAGTTCGTAAACATGCAAGGTGATGATTTCCGCGTCAAGCGTTTCAGCGAGTTTAAGTGCGTAGACAAAGGCATTATTCGATACTTCTGAAAAGTCGGTTGGAAACAATATTTTTTTCATGATGATGGCGTTTTGTTGGTTAGATCTGTTTTAAATTTACAAAGATTGCCCCAAAAAACAGCTCTAATTTATCATTTTATTAGGGTTTGGCAAGTATCATTTTTTTGAAGCTGTGGATCTTTAGCGTACTTTTGCAAAAAAATAATCATGCTCAATCAGGATTCTATCGTGGCATTGGCAACGCCTTCGGGCGCAGGCGCGATTGCGGTCATTCGTATTTCAGGGGAAGCGGCCATTTCGATCGGCGCTTCGGTTTTTCGTTCGGTTAAGGGAAAAGACCTGCTGAAGCAGAAATCGCATACCTTGCACCTGGGTCATATTCACGACGGTGAAAAAATCCTTGACGAAGTGCTGATTTCCATATTTAAAGGCCCGAATTCTTACACTGGCGAAAATACGGTGGAAATTTCGTGTCACGGATCAACGTTTATCCAACAGCAAATCATTCAATTATTGCTTAGAAAAGGTTGCCGTATGGCCAATGCGGGCGAATTTACCCTACGTGCGTTTCTCAACGGAAAACTCGATTTGTCACAGGCCGAAGCGGTTGCCGATTTGATTTCGTCAGATAATGAAGCGTCACACCAAATTGCGATGCAGCAGATGCGCGGCGGATTCTCGAATGAAATTGCGCAACTGCGACAGGAATTGCTGAATTTTGCGTCGCTGATCGAACTCGAACTCGACTTTGCTGAAGAAGATGTCGAATTTGCAGATCGGACGCAATTTCGGGAACTGATCAACAGGATCGAATTTGTTTTGAAACGCCTGATTGACTCCTTCGCCGTTGGAAATGTCATCAAAAACGGAATTCCGGTAGCCATTGTGGGCGAACCCAATGTTGGGAAATCGACGTTGTTAAATGCTTTGCTCAACGAAGAGCGCGCCATTGTTTCGGATATCGCCGGAACCACGCGTGATACGATCGAAGATGAACTCGTGATCGACGGAATTGGTTTCCGGTTTATCGATACGGCCGGAATCCGCGAAACACAAGATGTCGTGGAAAGCATCGGAATCAAGAAAACTTTTGAGAAAATTGGCCAGGCGCAGGTTGTCGTTTATTTGATTGATAACGGACAATTGGTTACCGATAACGGACGAATCACCGAAATTAAACTGGAGATTGAAAAAATCAAAAATCAGTTTCCGCTAAAGCCTTTAATTGTGATCGGAAATAAAGTGGACAAACTCGACCAAGCACAAATCGAAAATTTAAAATCTGAAATTCCGGACATTTTATTGATTTCTGCAAAGCAAAACATCGGTGTGGAAGATTTGAAAAACACCTTATTATCATTTGTAAATACCGGCGCTTTGCGAAATAACGAAACCATTGTAACCAACACGCGTCATTATGATTCGCTGCTCAAAGCGCTTGAAGAAATCCAGAAAGTAAATTACGGATTGCAGACCAATCTTTCGTCAGACCTGATGGCAATTGACATAAAGGAAGCATTGTACCAGTTTGGGTTGATCACCGGGCAGGTTACAAATGACGAATTGTTGGGGAATATTTTCGCGAATTTCTGCATCGGCAAATAATCCAAATTATTTTTTATCCAACACCGATTTGGCTTAGACAAAATAAGATCCGGCTAAATGCTTTTCATTGTTATTGACCAACTTTGTACCAATAAAAATATACACTATGAAAGTATTTGTCACAGGCGCAACGGGTTTTATTGGCTCGGCCATCGTTAAGGAATTAATTGCTCACGGACACCAAGTGTTGGGTTTGACCCGATCTGAAACTGGCGCAGAATGGCTTAAAAATGCCGGCGCAGAAGTTCATTATGGCGATCTTGAAGACCTGACAAGCCTTCGTGCAGGAGCCGCTGTTTGCGATGGCGTGATCCATACCGCATTCAACCACGATTTTTCCAAATATCAGGCGAATTCTGAAACCGACCGCAAAGTCATTGAAGTTTTCGGCGACGAATTTTTGGGTTCCAATAAACCGCTGGTTGTAACTTCCGGAATTGGATTGGTTTCCACACATGGCCGACTCGCAACTGAGAAAGACATGCCACAATCTGCGTCCAATCCGCGTGTCGCTTCGGAACAGGCAGCAGATGCAGTTGCTGCGAAAGGCGTTCGGGTTTCGGTGGTGCGCCTTCCTCCTTCCGTCCACGATATTGGTGACCATGGCTTTGTTCCGATGCTGATCAACATCACGCGCGAAAAAGGAATTTCTGTATATAAAGGTAAAGGCGAAAATCTTTGGCCCGCCGTTCACAGACTGGATGCCGCGAAACTCTTCAGGCTTGCGCTGGAAAAAAATGCCGAACCCGGAACAAGATACCACGGTGCTGCCGAAGGAGGAATTCCATTTCGGGACATCGCCGAAACCATTGGAAAACGACTTGGCGTGAAGGTCGAATCGAAAGAAGGAGAAGATGCAGATGCGCATTTTGGATGGTTCGCACATTTCGCAACACTCGACTGTGCCGCTTCAAGTACACAAACCAAAAAAATACTGGATTGGCAACCGACGCATCCCGGATTGTTGGCCGATATTGATCGTGAGGAATATTTTTCCAGCATTTTTGCGAAATAAAACCCGATATTTAATTTTCTCTATATAGTAAAATTTGGAAATTTCGCCTCTGATTATTGGTTACATTTAATAAAATATCTTTAAACGATGCCTGGAAAAAAAATCATTCGGTTTCCGACAATTTCGGAATACCATAAGTACAGAGGCCTTCCAAAACCAAGTCATCCGCTTGTAAGCCTGATTGATTACAGTTCGATCACGGCGGCACCCGAACTGAATGACGTGAGTTATGTCTTTGATTTCTACTCCATATCGTTAAAAAGAGATTTTGACGCCAAAATAAAATACGGCCAGCAGGATTATGACTTTGACGAAGGGATTATGTTTTTCATGGCGCCCGGACAGGTTTTCAGCATTGAAGTTCAAAAAGTTTCTTCGGTGAGGCGCACGGGCTGGATGCTTTTGGTTCATCCCGATTTTTTGTGGAATACGCCATTGTCAAAAAACATCCGGTTATATGAATATTTTGATTATGCTGCAAATGAAGCACTTTTTTTATCTGAAAAAGAAGAAAACACGATCGTCGGGCTGATGCAAAATATCCAGCAGGAATACCATTCGAATATCGATCGGTTTAGTCAGGAGATTATCATCGCCCAATTGGAATTGCTACTTTCTTACGCGCAGCGGTTTTACAACAGGCAATTTCTCACGCGGAAAATCGCTACGCACAGTACGTTAAACAGGCTTTACGATGTGCTCAACACCTATTTTGAAAATGAACAACTGCTGCAAAAAGGATTGCCGACCGTTCAATATGTTGCCGACGCTTTGCATTTGTCACCGAGTTATCTCGGAAGTTTGCTCAAAAGTTTAACAGGTCAAAGTACGCAACAACACATTCATGACAAACTTATCGAAAAAGCGAAAGAAAGATTGTCGGCAAGCGAATTATCGATCAGTGAAATTGCTTACGAATTGGGATTTGAACACCATCAGTCCTTTAGCAAATTCTTTAAGGCTAAGACCAAACATTCGCCTTTGGAATTCAGGAAATCGTTTCAGTGAATTACCAGATTTTCCAAAACCCAATTATTTTTGAGCTAAAAAAATCCGGTTATATAAACCCTGAAAGCAATATCTTATATTTTCTTCCAATGGGCAATTGCGCCAAATTTGTCATCGTAAGGCTGTTTTGTCCGACTGCTTTGATCAGATTTTTGTTGACGATATACGTTCGGTGAACCTGGATAAACTGGTCGCTTTTGATCGTTTCGGTCAAGCTTAATAACGTTCCATAAATGACAATTGGCAGGTTTTGCCGGTTCCGATACAGTTTCAGATAATTGCCCGTACTTTCAACATACAAGATTTCGTCCAACGGAATTTCGGTCGGTTCACCGTTTATTTTGCAGGAAAATACACGTTGGTTTACTTGGATTTCTTTCTGCAATACATTTCCGGAATAATAAATCCGTGCCTTTTCAACCGCTTTTTCAAATTTTTCAAACGAAATGGGCTTCAGCAAATAATCGACTGCATGATTTTGGTACGCCGATAAAGCAAAATCTGAATAGGCCGTGGTTACAATCGTAATGGGACGGTTTGGCTGCAATTCCATGACTTCAACACCCGAAATCACCGGCATATTAATGTCAAGAAAAATGATATCATACGTATTGTCATTAAGCATTTTGAGCGCTTCCATACCATTGTAAGCACTTCCGCTGTGTTCCAAATCGGGACATTTTGAAATATGAACGGCAAGCGCTTTGTGTGCCGGCGTTTCGTCATCAACGATCAGGCAACGGTAGATAGTCCCCATATTTTTAGTTTGGCATTGAACAAATCTTTCTTTTTTCCGTACACAAGTTCGTGGTTCAGTCCGTAAACTTCAAGGCGGCGTTGCAAATTCTCGATTCCGATTCCCGTGCCATCAAGCCGCGAACCTTCAATTAAAAAGTTGTTTTGGATTGCAAATGTCAATTGGTTGCAACCAACAGACAACGTTAGGGAAATCGCTGGCTTTTCGGTTTCTCCTGAAAATTTAATGGCATTTTCCACCAATGGGAGCAAAAACAAGGGCGGAATCCGGATGTCGTCGGAAATATCCTGGAACTGCTGTTCCACTTGCAACCGATTGTTCCGGAAAGCGTAATATTCGATGTATCGTTTTATAAACTCCACTTCTTCATGCAAGGGCACGAGGTTTCTTTTGGTAGCTTCAATTTGGTAACGCAGCATATCTGACAAATTCAGGATTCTGTCAGATAAATTTTCGGGCGCCGATAACGATTCGCCATACAAATTGTTCATGGCATTGAGCAAAAAATGCGGATTGAGCTGCTGTTTTAAAAAAGACAATTCCGACTCTGCGTTGATGAGTTCCTTTCTGCCTTCAGCGATATTTTTCAGGATCCAGATGTGCAGAAAATAAAGTCCGGTGCCATTTGTAAGTGCCGTAACGACTGATATCACACGGTATTGCGTAATCCCATTGTAAGAAAAGTACGAGCGAATGATAAAAGGTGCACAGCTCCAATAGAAAATCATCCCAACGACAAACAGAACATATTTTTTTTCAAGAAAAAGCCTTTTTACAAGCAAAATGTTGCTAACCAACATCAGGCTATACAATGGAAAAGTCGCCACAAGTATTTTTCCTAAAAGCCACAACGGACTGTGGAAGGTATTTTTTGCGTCGGTATAAAAATCATTGTACACGCTGCTGAATATCAAAACGATAAAAAACGTGAAAACGATTACGTTCCGTAGGAAAAAATTTTGATAGATTTTCAATAACTTCATATTGACAAAAGTAACCTATTATCAAATTTTTAGGCGTGATGCCGATAAAAATTATACAAACGCCATTCGTATAAATGATATGGTGTTGGTATAATTTTACCATTGAAATAAATGCATAAACACTACGTTTGCATTTCATCAACCCGTCCCGCAATTCATCAAATGAAATCAATCTACATCTTTTTAGCCGCATTGTTTACAGCAATTCCGGGATTGGCCCAAAAAACCGACAGTACGGCCATCAGAACTGGCAAAGCAATTACCAATAAATTCCCGACCACGCGCGCGTTCGATTTGCAGTACGACCAGTTTGGACCGGCCGATAATACTACGAAAATCCTCGGTCAGTTGTTTGAAAAAGGCAAAATTCAAAACCATTACCGCGCTAAGGCTGCAGCCAATATTATCCTGTACAAATCGAAAACGCAACGGTTTTTTATTACAAATTCCTTTCGCTACAAATATGAATTCTTCGCGTTCGGGCCAATGCAAAATGCGACAGGAATTAATAACAGGCCTGATATCGACTTTCATTATTTTGCCAATTCGGTCAGCGGGACTTATTTTGGAAAACTTTTCAAAAAGAACGTCATTTACAATGCAACAGCAACCGTCGATGCGAATGAGCATGACTTTCAAAGAATTAAAGGAATGGTTTCGGCAGTGGTCGTGATGAAAAAATCCGAACGTACGACCTTTACATTAGGAGCTTTGATGTCGATCGATCCGTCGTCAATCATTCCGATTGTTCCTATCGCGACCTACGAATACCAATTTGAAAATTCTCCATGGAAACTGGTTTTTATTCTCCCGCAACGATTTTTAATCCAAAGGCCGTTGTTTGAAAACGGCAGGCTTTCGTTGGGTACAGAAATGACTTCTGAGAACTTTTACCTGGCTTTGAATAATGCGTCGTTTAAGGAAATTTACGAGCTCAACCAACTCGGATTGCGCTCAGGCGTCACTTACGAACACGCACTTGGCAAAGGTTTTATCGGTACATTTAGAGGCGGAATGGCAAATCTGCTGAGTTCCAGGATCACCGAACGCGGCGAACGTACCAACCGTTACGTCATCGAAAACAAACAGAATCCGCAATGGTATTTTAATGTTGGCGTTTCCTACAACCCGTTTTAAAACGTGCTTGACTTACATATTATGGAAAATCTCGACCACATCCTGATATTTAAAACCAACATTTCGACCGCCGACGATGTCGCTTCATTGGAAGTTTTGCTTTCGAACCATCCGGAGATCAAACAATGGAATATCGATCTTGAAGATGTCGATTGCGTACTGCGCGTGGTTTCCGATACTTTGGCCTGCGCCGAAATTGCTGCCCTGATCAAACCTTACGGCTTTCATTGCAGCGAATTGGACTGAGAAAATCCGGACACTAAAACTGCGGTTTTTCGGTAAAATACATCATCATTCATTCTGCCTTTTTCCTATCTTTAGCTTCCAATTGGAACGAATTTAAAGTTAAATGACATATTTATTAGATAGAATTTTGGTGGTGGTTCTGATTTTCTGGACAGTCCAGATCACTTCGGCACAAACCGAACGCCCAAAAATCGGATTAACGTTAAGCGGCGGCGGCGCAAAGGGAATCGCACACGTTGGTTTGTTGAAAGCCATCGATTCGGCAGGATTGAAAGTCGATTATGTAACCGGGACGAGCATGGGCGCCATTGTGGGCGGACTTTATGCTGTTGGATACACCGGAGATGACATTCTTCACATTGCAAAAAAACTCAATTGGACTACTTTTCTTTCCAATGATCCGCAGTTAAATACAATCAATCTTAAGGAAAAAGAAGAATTCGGACATTATATCGAACTGCCTTTGATCAAAGGGAAATTGGCGTTTAAACGCGGATTTATAGAGTCGAATGAATTGTGGCTGCAACTCGCCGAATTGTATTATCCACATTACGAAACAAAGGATTTTACCAAATTTAAAAAAGGTTTCGAATGCATTGCCACCGACGTCATAAGCGGAAAAATGGTCGTGTTGAGAAATGGAAATATCGCCAATTCGGTTCGCGCGAGTATGGCGATTCCGACAGTTTTTACTCCGGTCGAAATTGAAGGAAAAGTGCTTGTCGACGGCGGAATCGTACGCAATTTCCCGGTTTCAAATGTACGCGAAATGGGCGCCGGAATCGTGATTGGAAGCGACGTTTCCGGCAAGATGAATCCCGTTGAAAAATTAAATTCGCCTTTGGACGTCATGAGCAGGCTTCCGTTTTTTAACGCGGTTTCCGATTTGGAAGAACAAAAAAAACTTGTCGATGTCTATGTCGAATATCCGTTGGACGACTATGGCACGAGCAGTTTTTCATCGGCTGAGGAAATCATTAAAATTGGTCTCGAAAAAGGGAAACAGCTTTATCCAAGACTTAAAAGGCTGAAAGATTCCCTTGACCTGATTTACGGAAAGGAGCCAATCGTCGCGCACGTAAAAATGAAAGATTCGGTTTTTATTTCCAATTTTGAAGTCCGCGGTTTGCCACAAGAGGAAATTTCAAAATTTACCGGTCTTATCGGGTTTTCACCCAATTCGTATTACACCGCCAAAACATTGGGCAACGGAATCCGGGAAGCGTTTTCAACACGCGCTTTTACAAAAATCAATTATTCGCTTTTGCCAATGCCCGATGGCAGCGCCAAAATTCTGTTTGCCGTCGAGAAAGCCCCGACGACTTTCACCCGCTTTGGGCTACATTACAATACGACTACGGGAATTGCCCTCAAAACAGGATTTGTCAAAAGAGGATTTTTAACACCTTTTTCGACCGCATCTTTTGATTTTTCCATTGGTGAAAATCCGAGGGCAAAAGCCGGTTTTTCAAATTATCTTACAAAAAACCGAAAGTTCATCGTTCAGCTTGAAGCGACTTTGGAAACGATTGATATCAATACATACAATCCTGAATTTTCCAGAACCGGACTTTACAATCAAGGCAGCCAGAATACGGATTTGCAATTTTTATGGCAACCAAAGAACAACTGGACCATCGGAATTGGAACCAGTTTATCGTATGTCGCTTACGAGCCAAAGATCGTTTCCCAGATTGAAGCCGAAGGAACGTTGCGCTATCTTAACTCCTATGTCATTTTGAATCACAAAACACTGAACGCGCCAGTTTACCCAAACCGTGGGCGCCAATTTTTTATGAAAGCCGGGATCATTTACGACCAGAATCTCGATTTCACGATCTTTCAGGAAGGAAATATCGTGGCAGAAAATGACGACGCCCGGTTTTTTAGTTCCAATCCGTATACCCAACTGAAAATTTCGTTTGAACAATACATTCCGGTGTACAAAAATGCATTTTTTTTCCAATTGCAGTCGGGTATGAACTTTAATTACAAACAAGCGATTATGAATGATTTTGTTGTTGGCGGACTTACTGACGTGATTCGGAATCAAGTGACTTTTGCAGGTTTGCCGGAAGCGTCTATTTTTACTGCGAGTGCGGTGAGTTTAAAATTGGGTTACCAACAGGAAATCATCAACAATTTGTTCCTGATCGGAAAAGTGAACGCCTTGTATTGTGACTTTATCAAAAGCAGTTTTAGATTTAACACTACAGAAACCCGCGGCATTGGCTATTCGGTTACGGCCGGCTACCGGACTTTTCTCGGACCGATTGAAGCCAGCCTGATGTACAGCGATTTTAACAAAAAGATATTGCCGTATTTTAATTTGGGTTATATTTTGAACATCAATTAGGCGATTTTGAACCCAGTTTCAAAAAATTTGAATCAATGCTGCTTTTTCCCAAATACTTTTTTAAATCCTGAAACAATTGCCACAACAGCGATTCCGGCTATCAATCCAATCAGCAATTCTTTGATTATCGATGGTACGGAAGGATAAATATGATGCAGGTATTCGATGTTATGTACGAATATTCCGCCGGAAACCATCAGCAACGCGATTGTTCCTACGACCGCTAAAACCTTGATGATAATGGGAAGCAATTTCACCAATACATTTCCGAATTTACTCCAGAAACCTTTGTTTTTTGAACGTTTGATCAGGTTGTATCCGGCATCGTCCATACGCACAATAAGCGCTACGATTCCGTAAACGCCAACTGTTGCCAGAAGCGCGACAACACAAACCGTCATAATCTGAATGCCCAGACTTTGATCAAGTACGGTTCCCAAAGCAATAATTACAATCTCTACAGAAAGGATAAAATCGGTTGTAATGGCAGATTTGATCTTGTTTTTTTCGGCTTCACCATTGGTTTCTTCCGTCTTTTCAATTACCTGTTCGCCTGTTTTGGGTTTGTGGAAAAAAAAATCTACAATTTTTTCCGCACCTTCATACGCCAGGTAAAATCCGCCTAAAATGAGTATGTATTTTATGGCGATCGGAAAAAAAACGTTCAACAACAGCGCAATCGGAACGATAATCAATTTGTTGATCAGCGAACCTTTTGTAATGGCCCAAAGTACGGGCAGTTCTCGCGAAGCTAAAAATCCGGTAGCTTTTTCAGCATTCACAGCCAAATCATCTCCTAAAATTCCTGCGGTTTTTTTCGTGGCAATTTTACTTGCAACCGCTACATCATCCATCAAAGCACCGATATCATCTAAAATCGCAAAAAATCCTGAGGCCATATTTTGTTTTTGTTAAGCAGTAAAAATATAAATTATAATCCGATTCAGACAGATTTATTTGGTTGGTTTCTTGTGTTTAATGCTGCTGCCGTAAGTTTTTCAAGCATCGAAACGGCAATTATCGGTTTAGCAACGGAATCACTTTTGTCCCGATTAATTCGATGGCGGCCAGCAACTGTGCGTGCGTCAGGCCCGCATTGTCCATCTGGAACGTAAACCGGTCGACACCGCCAAGTGCTTCACTGTGGCGCAGCAATTTTTCTGCAACCTGCTCCGGACCGCCAACGACCAATACACCTTTTGGCGCAATCAACGAATCGAATTGCGGTTTGGTTACTGGTGGCCAACCGCGTTCGCGTCCGAGTTTCGTCCACAATTCGGCATAACCAGGATAATAATCGGCTACGGCTTGTTCGTTGGTTGCAGCCACATAACCTGGAGAATGCAACCCGACTTTTAATTGGTCTGGCGTATAACCCGCGCGTTTTCCCGCTTCACGATACAAATCGACTAGTGGTTTAAAACGGTGCGTTTCCCCGCCAATGACAGCGACCATCAACGGCAAACCCAATGATCCGGCACGAATGAACGATTCCGGAGTTCCGCCAACGCCCAGCCAAACCGGAAGTTTTTCCTGCAATGCGCGTGGATAAACGGGTTGGTTGTTAAGTGCAGGCCTGAATTTTCCCGACCAACTTATAAATTCCGAATCCCGGATTTGCAACAGTAAATCAAGTTTTTCCTGAAACAAAGCATCGTAATCGTTCAGGCTAAATCCAAATAACGGATACGCTTCTATCGAAGAACCGCGGCCAACGACAAGTTCTGCGCGGCCTTTGGAAATAAGATCGAGCGTGGCAAAATTCTGGTACACGCGAACTGGATCGGAGGCGCTTAAAACCGTCACTGCGCTTGTCAGCCGGATGCGTTTGGTTTTGCTTGCTGCTGCAGCAAGGATCATATGAGGCGCGGAATCCAGGAATTCTTTTTTGTGGTGTTCGCCAATTCCGAAAACATCCAGTCTGGCCTGGTCTGCTAATTCAATTCGGGCAAGCAGTTGTTCCATTGCATCTACGCTACTGAGTTGGTTGCTGCCATACATCGCCGAAGCAAAACTGTCAATTCCTATTTCCATAGTGTTTAATTTATTGTAGTGATGCGATAAAGTTCGTGTTTTTACGTATAGCATCAAACAGCAACGTTAAGGTATTTGTGTTAATAAAATCGGTTTGCCAATGGCGTTTCAACGTGGCCAAAAATAAAATACCGCCCCACAAATGCATGTAGAAGCGGTATTTTCCGATTAAAAATTAATTTAAAAATGTCTGGATTATTTATTGTCCTGGAACCATCATGCCACCATTTTGCTGATCTGCGGGCTGATCGCTGTTTGCAGACTTTTTAGGCGCTTTTCCAAAACTCATTTTTCCGAAATTGTAGCTGAATGTCAGCGAAATCGAACGCATCGGAATCGCGAAATTGCTGGAATACTGAAATCCGGTTCCGCTTGAACTTCTGTTGAATTCGAGGTCTTTCTTGAACGGCGAATTGATGTTGATCCCAAGCGATGCCGATTTGTCCCAAAACTGTTTCTTTACGCCCAAGACCATCAGGTTGAATGAAGGATTTGTTCCTTGTATCGTACGGCGCGACGAATTTTGGATCATAAAAAGTTCGGCTGAAAGGTTTTTCTTGAATACCCAGGTTCCGCTGACGAAAGCCGAATATTGCAGGTAGGTATCATTTTGCGAGCTGTTCTGGCTGAAGATTCCCGTTGGATCCGGTTTGTATGTATAAGCATTCACGTTTCCACGGAAAGTCAGGCTTTCTATCGGGTTTACCGATCCGAACAAACTGCTTCCAAACGAATTGTTGTCGCCAATATTCTGGTACGTTGTCAAAGTTCCTGTTCCGTCAGACAATGGCGCCGCGATCCCTTCAATAAGTCCTGATGTATTTTTATAGTATACCGACGCCGAAATGCTGGTTTTTTTCGAAAAGTAAGAATAGCCGAGTTCGACAGTTTGCGAAATTTCAGGATCAAGTTCAGGATTTCCTTGTGTCTGAGCCTGAATGTTGGATTGGTTTAAAAACGGATTCAGGAAATTTAAACTCGGACGCGTGATCCTTTTGCTGTAAGTCAGTTTTAATGATGACGCTTCTGAAAATTTCTTTTGGAATGTGAAACTCGGAATGAATGTATTGTAATCAATCGAAAAGTTGCGAAGTTCCGACTGCAAAGCGTTCTTCGGATTTCCGTTGATCGAAGTATGCTCGACACGCGCGCCGGCCATAAAAGTGTAATTTTGGCCAAGTGAATAGGTTCCAACGGCATAACCCGCAAAAACATCCTGATCGTAATCGTATAAATTGGAATTGACCGGATCGTAAACAAACGCACCGTTTTCCGACGGAACGTAATTGGTCACATCACTAGAAATTTTCCTGAAAACCGACTTCCCTCCTGATTCAATCTTAAATTTCTCGCCAACGGGAAGCGTATAATCCAATTGTACGGTATATTCATCGTTATCGCCTTCGTTATGCGCTTTTTGGTTGGTATAAAAATCGGAGTACAGGTTTTGGTAATCAGTTTTGTTGATGTTGTGCGTCCATATTCCCGACAGGATCAATTCGTGTCCTGTTTCATTGAATTTGTGCGTATAATCCATATTCCAATCGAATCCGCCAAACGAATTGGACGAACTGGTCTGACTTGTAAAATTGAGGGAATTTGCCGGATTCATGAAATCCTGGTTGATGCTCTGCGAATTTCCGTCACCACTGAATTTTCCGCGGTTGAGCCTGAACGAAGTATTAAGGCTGTTGAAAGCGTTGAATTCGTAACCAGCGGTAAGCGAAGCCATATAACCAATTCTTTTTACAGTTGTTTTTCCGCTGCTGGTTTGCATGGAGTTGGCCGTTTCATTTTCAATTCTCTGGTAAGATGAAGTCGTCGATTCTTGTGGCCAACCGTTGTTGAATCCCAAATTGGCGCCAAAAGTAAATCGGTTCCTGTTGTAATTCAAATTCAGGTTTCCGTTGTTCTGACGTGTTCCGAGTCCGCCGCTGACCGAACCGCTGAAACCCGAAACCGATTTTTGTTTGGTAATGATGTTGATAATTCCGGCAGAACCTTCCGCATCATATTTGGCAGATGGCGATGTCACCACTTCAATATTTTTGATCTGGTCGGCCGGAATGGTTTTCAATACATCTGCCAAAGTCGCCGATGACGCGCCGGTTGGCTTTCCGTTGATCAAAACCCTGACGTTTCCGTCGCCGCGAATCGAAACTTTCCCTTCAAGGTCGACGCTGACCATAGGTACTTTCTGGAGCACGTCGGCAGCATTTCCGCCGGCAGCGGTCACATCTTTCTCGACATTGTATACCAATTTGTCAATTTTGTTGATTACCGTCGCGGTATTGGCAGAAATGCTGACTTCCTGCAACACATTTTCCTGAGGAATGAGTGTGATTTTCCCCAAATCCAGATCGGGTTTGCCGCCAGTTGTCCTGACATCTGCAACTTCTTTGTCGGTGTAGCCAATGAACGAAATTTTGATTTTATAATTCCCAACAGGAACATCATTGAATTTGAATGTGCCTTTCTCATCGGTGATGATTCCGTTGACCAGTTTGTTATTTGCTTCAGAAAATAAACTGATTGTTGCATAATCTACCGGAGCCTGACTGGAGCCGTCGATAATAACTCCGGAAATTTTTCCCGAAACACCCGGTTGCGGAAATGCGCCTTGGGCAAAAGAGAAATGACAGTAAATGCTTAATATTAAAAACGTGACCAGCTGTTTCATAATGTTCGATGAATTGGAAATTGTTATTGATTTGCCAGGCAAAGGAACATTTTATATAAAACATCTGCCAGCCGCTTCGACGGAAACGGGACAAACATCGACGGAAACGCGTTTTTTGGATTTTTACTTCCAGCCTTCCAGAAAAGCCAGAAAAGTTTGTTTGTACTGATCGGTGACAGGAATGGTAACTTTGTCGATTTGGATCGAATTGCGCGTCGTGGAATCAATCGCGCGAAGTGCGACGATAAACGAGCGGTGAATGCGCATGAAACCGGACTTCGGTAATTTTTCTTCAATCGCTTTCATACTAACTAATGAGAGAAGCGGCGGTTGGCCTTTTCGAAACACTTTGACGTAATCTTTCAGACTTTCGATGTACAAAATGTCGTCGAGCGAAACGCGCACCAATTGGTATTCGACCTTCAAATAAATGTATTGTGGCTCCGAAACAGATGGTTCTGCAGAAATTGCAGCTAATTGTGTAGCAATTGGAACTTGCCGCATCCGTCCAAAATAATGCAATGCTTTAGAAACAGCGCGGTTGAAATCCAGGAAACTGATGGGTTTTAACAAATAGTCAAGTGCGTCGACTTTGTAACCTTCAATAGCATATTGATCAAATGCGGTAGTAAACACGATCCTGAAATCACGGATGTTGCGTTGTTGCTCAATGAGTTTTGCAAGTTCGATCCCGCTGATATCGGGCATTCGGATATCGAGAAAAATCAGGTCGACTTCGTTCACATACAAAGCCTGCATCAATTCGCCGCCACTGGAATATTTGCCTAACAAATTCAGCGAAGGCGATTTCTCGGCATAAGCGGCAATGAGGTCACGTGCGAGCGGTTCGTCGTCAACAACGATGCAATTCAGTATCATGATAAATCGATGGTTAGTTTTACCTGAAATTCTTTTTCCTGTGTCAGGGCTTCGGCTGTGAGCCAATATTTTCCGGGATACAACAAATCGAGCCGGCGTTGGGTATTTGCTAAACCAATTCCGTTTGAATCTTCCTTCAATACATCGGCCACTTCTTCGTGCAAACTATTCCGTACTTCGATTTTCAGAAGATCATTTTTCTGTGACAATTCGATAAATACAAAACTCGGCTGTACCGAACTGATGCCGTGTTTGAATGCGTTTTCTACAAATGGCAACAGCAACATTGGGGCAACATATTTTTCCTGGACTTCAGTTGGTTTATCAAAGATCACCTGAACCTGATCATTAAGCCTGAGTTGCATCAATTGCAGATAATTTTCAATGAACGCAATTTCCTTTGTCAGCGGCGTGAGTTTGTTTTTGGTATCGTATAAAACGTAACGCATCATGTGCGACAATGTATAAATGGCGTCGCGCGCAGGCGTACTTTCTATCGGTGTGAGCGCATAAATGCTGTTGAGAATGTTGAAGAAAAAATGCGGATTGATCTGCGATTTTAAGAAAGAAAGTTCCGAACTGATCTTTTCGTGTTCGAGGTTTTCACGGAGTTCATTTTCGGCCTGCATGCGTTGCGCAACCGAAATCACCGTTCCGCTTCCAATCAATAATAAAGTAATAATGACACTTGAAAAATACGACAGCAAACGTGCTTCGTGATGAATCGCCGACGGATCGATTTTAAAGGCTTTGCTGACCAATTCGTATAAATTCAGCATCCGGTCCAGATAAACGTTCATCGCCACCACCGAAATAATGATCAAAATGATCCCAATCACAAACAACATCGCTTTTCCTTTAAACAGGAATTTGGGTAGTAGCTGCGTATAATTCACATAAAAAACAAAGATCCAAAACAAATACGACGAGCCTTGTTTGATCCAGAATTCGACCGGAAGATTAACATTCCACGTAAACGGCAAACACAAGTACAGCAACAATCCGATGAAAATCAGCAGTTGGGCGACAAGTCCGATGCGTTTTAGCGAAAGTAAAGCCATAAATAAATAATTGGCCGTAAAGGTAACAGCCTATTCGTTTAAAAATACTAAGATCGGCAATTACACGACAAATGCCGATGGTTTTGCCGATTTTATAGATGAACCCCTAATTGGGATTTTTAAAAACGTGGTGTTTTATCATTTGGTTAACGGCATTTCACTTTGTCGCGCGGGTTTTAAGCTTTAACTTTGCAGACTCAAATCCAAATGCCAAATGCCCAAAGCCGAACATCCCATTTACAACATTCATTTTGGATTGGTTTGCCTGAGTTCGCTGCTATTTTCCGCAAGTTTCAACATGCTGATTCCTGAACTTCCGGCCTATTTAAGTGCGATGGGCGGCGCCGAATACAAAGGGTTGATCATCGCATTATTTACGCTGACAGCAGGAATCTCGCGGCCTTTCAGTGGAAGGTTGACCGATACTCTTGGCCGTGTTCCGGTAATGGCAACAGGATCGATTGTTTGTTTCGTTTGCGGATTTTTATATCCGGTTCTCGGGACAGTCGCCGGATTTTTATTGCTGAGGTTGCTACACGGTTTTTCTACCGGATTCAAGCCCACTGCGACTGCCGCTTATGTTGCAGATATCGTTCCGCAAGCACGCTGGGGCGAAGCACTGGGTTTTCACGGATTGTGTTTCAGCACCGGAATGGCCATTGGTCCGGCGATCGGAAGTTCTATCACTTTATATTATTCGATTGACGTTTTGTTTTACGTTTCGTCGCTGTTTGCCTTGCTGTCGATCGTAATTTTGATGAATATGAAAGAAACGCTGGTCGTAAAACAACGGTTTTCATGGGCGGTTCTCAAAATTTCCAGGAAAGACATTATTGCGGTCGAAGTGCTTCCAACGGCTGTCGTGACTTTACTTTCCTATGTCGCGTATGGTGTCATCCTGACTTTGATTCCGGATTGGAGCCAACACCTTGGCATTGCCAACAAAGGATTGTTTTTTATGGTTTTTACAATCGCGTCGTTGTTGATCCGGTTTGTGGCCGGAAAAGCATCTGACAAATATGGAAGAATTCCAGTGATCAGGATCGGACTCGTGTTGCTTTTCATATCGTTGTTTGTCATCGGCTACAGCGAAACGTCATTCGGATTGCTGATCGGATCTGTTGTATACGGATTTGCAACCGGAATTTTATCGCCTGCGCTGAATGCGTGGACCGTTGACATGAGCCTTCCGGATCACCGCGGAAAAGCGATGGCTACGATGTATATCGCTATGGAAGCAGGGATTGGCCTGGGCGCACTGTTCGCCGGTTGGTATTACCAGGATGCGATTGCCAAAATTCCTGTCGTGATGTATGCTTCGGCGGCTTTGATCCTGATTGCCATTGGATACATCCTGCTCCGTTCAAAAAAAATTGAAACTTTAAATTAAGCTGTCGAATGCTGCATGGTTTACTTAAAATCGTGTAAGGCGGCGATGGTTTGGAATCTTTAACTTTATAAAATAGATGCAGGTCACAACGCACTTCACATTTATAAACTTAAAGACATTTTTATGAAAAATACATTTTTATTGCTGTTCGGATTTCTGGCATTCCAGTTTTCGGCCGCGCAGACTACACCGGAAGCTACGAATCCACCACCAACAAGCCAGCAGGAAACATTGAAGAAAATCCATTCGTCGGTGCAAACCAACAGGGTTCCGGCCAATCCGAATGAATCGAATCAGGCGAAAGTGAACACATCCGCGCAGGCGACACAAAACACAGGAACTGTGGTTACGCCAACGACGCTGCCTTACGGTTCGGTAATCGACGCCAGTGGAAATCCGCAACAAATCACGCCGTCGACAACCACAAGTCCGACAACCACGGGAAGCAACCGTTCAGCTGGAAACATGTCATCTGAAAACGTAAATCCGAGTGGGCCGCCAACACCGGTTACTAGAGACAGCAGTCCGAGACCTTAAAGAAAATAGTGAATTCAGATTCATCTTTACAAAAAAAAAAGCTGCAACCTCAATTGGCTGCAGCTTTTTTATTTTACAAAACCTGACTTTTTAGTGGCCCGAAGCATTCGTTGCATGCTCGACATTTTTGAGTTTTCTGGAACAATAAATCCCAAAATACAAAATGTACAAATAACAAAAAACCGGTACGATAAACGACTTCTGAACGCCTACCGACGAATCGGCAACCACGCCCTGAATTAAAGGCACCAACGCGCCGCCCAGAATCGCCATGACCAGCAATGATGAACCCTGGCTGGTGTATTTTCCAAGTCCGGAAATTCCGAGTGTATAGATATTTGAAAACATGATCGAGTTGAAAATTCCCATTCCGAGTACGCTGTACATCGCCATTTCGCCTGCGCTGAACATTGTAGAAAGCAACAGCAGCACGTTAACGGCTGCAAAAACTGCTAATGTTCTTGCCGGAGCAGATTTTCCGATGAAAAACGCGACAAAGTTCAACACGATAAATACCAGGAAGAAACTAATTTGCGAAAAAGTCAAATCGACAATACTGAAGATCAATCCGAAAACAAGACCAGCTGTCAGGATCATGTAAATCGCTTTTTTGGCCTGGCTGATGCTGTGGTTTAACGAAATCGCACCAAGGAAACGCCCAATCATCGCGCCGCCCCAATACAGCGAAAGGTAATTTTTACTAACGGATTCTGAAAGTCCCATCACGCTGTCTTGTTCAAGAAAACTGATGATGAAACTTCCGACGGCTACTTCGCCACCAACATAACAGAAAATTCCGAGTACGCCCATTTTTAATTGTGGGAATTTCAATGCGCCAAGACCTTTTTCTTCGGTTTCTTCGGTTTGAAATGATGGCAATTTGACGTTGTAGATCAATACGGCAACCAACAAAAGGATTCCTGCAAAAATCAGGTATGGGATTCTTGTTGCTTCGGCGGTAATGCTTCCGTCTGGACCGGCAAAAAATTCAAAGATCAAATGGCCGCCCAAAACCGGTGCGATCGTTGTTCCAAAAGCGTTGAATGCGTTGGTCATGTTTAACCGGCTTGACGCGCTGTCTTCTGAACCCAACAGCGATACATACGCATTGGCGGTGATCTGAAGAATCGTAAATCCGAGTCCGAGTACAAACAATGCACCAAGAAACAATCCGTAAACTGAAAAAGTCGCTGCCGGATAAAAAAGCGCGCAACCTGTCGCCGATAATAATATTCCGGCGAGGATTCCTTTTTTATATCCCACTTTGTTGATTGGATCGCCATTGTAATACGAAATCGTAAAATAAGCGAGCGAACCGAGGAAATAGGCACCAAAAAAGCAAAATTGCACCAGCATCGATTCAAAGAATGACAGTTTAAAAAGTTGCTTCAGGTACGGGATGAGGATGTCGTTCATGCAGGTGATAAATCCCCACATGAAAAACAAAAGCGTGATGGTGATCAGCGGAATGGTGTAATTCGGACGCGCCGCCTGCGTATTGGTTGTGCTCATAATGTAATGTTATTTGGATGCGTAATTTAAGGATCAAAAATTGTATTTTACCAGATTGTACTTAATATTTATCAAGATTTAATGAACTACCTGGTTGTAAATAAGTTGGGTCACTTCAAAAAAACAACAGCCAGATTTTTAAAAATCCGGCTGTTGGCAATGCATGAGTACGATTTTTTTATTTTGATTTGAGTTCGTCGATCGGCGCGGTTATCGCAAATGCTTTTTTCACTTTTTCAACAATAATCTCTTTTGCCACCGTGAATGGAATTTCTTTTTTGATATCGGCAGATGATGCTCCGATTAGAACTTTGTAACTTCCGGCATCGGCAATCCAGGCGCTTTTGCTTTCCAGGAATGACGCGAGGTCTTTTGGCGACAAAGTCAACGTCAACGTTTCGCTTTCGCCGGGTTCTAATTCTTTGGTTTTTCCAAAAGCTTTGAGTTCCGATTTTGGTTTGTCAATCGATTTTGAAGGCGCGGCAACATACAACTGAACCACTTCTTTTCCTGCCACTTTTCCGGTATTTTTAACGGCAACTGAAACTGTTAACTTGTCGTTGAAAGTTGGGCTGCTGATTTTCACATCGGAGTAGGAAAATGTTGTGTATGAATTTCCGTAACCAAATTCAAATGAGGTCTTTACGCCGAATGTATTAAAGTAACGGTATCCTACGTAAACGCCTTCTTCGTAAACCACATCTTTGGGATTGTTGGCCGGAACACCAGGAAAATTTTTGGCCGATGGCGTATCTGAATATTTCACAGGAAAAGTCATCGTGAGTTTTCCCGACGGGTTTATTTTTCCCGAAATAACATCCGCTACCGAATTCCCACCTTCCTGACCTGGCTGCCAGGCCAATAAAATGGCGTCCACTTTGTCTTTCCACGATGCCGTTTCGATGACACCGCCGATGTTTAAGATTACCACCACTTTTTTTCCTTTGGCATGAAACGCTTTTGAGATTTTGTCCAGCATTTCGATTTCTTCGGTAGCCAAATTAAAGTCGTTGTCTACAACCCTGTCGCCGCCTTCACCGGAATTCCTGCCTAAAGTGACAAAAGCGATTTGCGAACTTTCTGCCTTTTTAGCAATGAACGCGTCGTCCATTTTCAATTCAGACAACCTTCCCGGAAGTCCAAGAATTCCTTTTTTCTTTCTTTCTATTAATTCAGCTGCGGTTTCTTTTTCAGCATGTGGTTTATAAAGAGCGACCAACTCTTTGTCAAGCTTGTAACCCGCTGTATTTAATCCTTCCAATAAAGAAACTGTATGTTTGTTGTTGACGCTTCCGCTTCCTGTTCCGCCGGTGATCCAGGCGTAAGACGTTACTCCGAATAAAGAAACTTCTTTTTGTTTGTCGGCAAACGGCAACGCATTGTTTTCATTTTTAAGCAAAACCATGCCTTCAGTTGCTGCGTTTCTGGTCACTTCAGCGTTTTGAGTTAGGTTTGGTTTGTCGCTGTATTTGTATTTGGCAAATGTTGGTGTACGGAACACATATTCCAAAATCCGTTTCACGTTTACATTGGCCACTTCCTGGGATAATTTTCCGGAATTAAGCGCTTCGAGCAGCACTTTTTTCTGTGCAGGAATGCCCGGCATCAGCAAATCGTTTCCGGCATTCATTTGTTTGACTACGTCAGAAATTCCGCCGTCTTTAATAGATTCAAAACCTGGAAAACCGCCAAACCAGTCGGTCAGCACTATGCCTTTAAAACCCCATTCGTCCCTCAAAACCTGGGTGAGTAAATTTTTGCTGTCAGAAGTATATGCGCCGTTGAGTTTGTTGTAAGAAGACATCACCGTCCACGGCTGTGATTCTTTTACCGTGATTTCAAAACCTTTCAGATACAACTCGCGCATGGCTCTCTCGGAAACGTGCGCATCGATAGTCAAACGGTTGGTTTCTTCGTTATTGGCTGCAAAATGTTTGATCGAAGTTCCCACGCCCTGAGACTGGATTCCGTTCACAATCGCGGCAGCAGTTTTTCCTGCAACCAACGGATCTTCTGAGTAATATTCGAAGTTTCTTCCATTTAACGGATTTCTGTGAATGTTTAAGGCTGGAGCCAATAAAACGTCGACACCATATTCTTTCACTTCATTTCCCATCGCTTTTCCCACTTGCTCAAGCAACGCCTTATTCCACGTGGAAGCCAAAGCCGTTCCAACAGGAAAAGCCGTAGCGTAATATGTTTTAGAATCGTTGTCTCTTGTTGGCGCAATCCTTAAGCCAGCAGGACCATCGGCAACGACCGTCGCGGGAATCCCAAATCTTTCAAAAGCAGCAGTTCCTCCGGCAGCTCCGGGAACCAAACCTTGCTTGGAATCGCCCACAGGTCCGGTTAAGACTTCAATTCCCGGCATTCCGGTTCCGACGAGCAGCTCCACTTTTTCGGCGTTGGTCATTTGTTTGATGATCGCGTCGATTCTTTCATTTACAGAAAGGCGCGTGTCTTCCCATGGATCGAGTTTTCCGTTTTTATTGAAATCGGTAAAAGTAAATCCGTTGATCGTAACAATCGGATCTTCGTGAACCGGAAAATTGTTCCAGGATAAATTTGAAAGCACAAGCCCCGTCAACAGTGAAATTTTCGCCGTTTTTTTAAAAGTATGTTTCATATGAAAATTTTGATGTTTGTTAATTGATAAATCCCTGAAAAGCGAGCCATTCTTCAAAACGAATCACCCATTTGTCAACCGGGATGTTTTGCGTTCCGGTGCCAAAACCGTGTCCGCCTTTCGCATACATATGCAGTTCTGCCGATTGTCCGGCGTCGAGCCACTTGTTGTACAATTGAATACTTCTTGGCGCCAATTTCAATTGGTCGTCGCTGGCCGCGCAAACGAACATTGGAATCTTTTTTGTTGGCGTTGCCAATTTCAGAAGGTCTTCCCTTGAACCACCGTAAATGTTGGCCACAAAATCCGGAAGTTGGCTGGCCGAAGAATTGTCAAAAAGCAACGATGGATCGGTGACATTGTAAACGACTTCGGCTTTTTCCCGGATACAGTTTCACAAATTCCTATGCCTGCGAAAACATCCCGGCAAGCAGGAAAGCGCATAAAATTATTTTTTTCATGTTTGGTTTTATTTAAAAAGTAAGGGTGTGAATTCGGTCAGGTAAACCCGCCAGTTTGCCCAGGTGTGGCCGCCTTTGCTTTCGGTGTATTGATATTTGAATTTTAATCCGTCAAGCTTTTCGCGGTATTCTGTGACATTTTTATATAGGAAATCGGTGCTTCCGATGGCGATCCAATACAGTTTGTATTTGGCTGCAGCCTGTTTTTTAAGTTTCTCATCCAGATTCTGAAAAATTGCAGCAGTCGCATTATTTGGTGGCAGCACTGCGGGAGAAAATAATCCGACGTAATCAAAAGTGTCAGGATTGTTGGCTGAAATCCACAACGAATGGAAACCACCCATTGAAAGTCCGGCGATCGCACGGTTGGCTTTGTCTTTTTTCGCCCGGTAATTCGATTCCGTAAATTGGATCACATCGCTGAAATTGGTTTCCATATCGCCGGTAAAAACATCCGGTGTCATCATAATGGGTTTGTAAAATCCTTTACTGGATTCGCCCGGCGCCGCGGTATTGCTCGTATGCCCATTGGTCATAACGACGATCATCGGTTTTGCTTTTTTCTGCGCGATCAGGTTGTCAAGGATTTGCGATGCGCGCCCGAGTTGCATCCAGGCCTCTTCATCTCCGCCCACGCCATGCAGCAAGTACAACACCGGATAACGTTCTTTCGATTGTTCGTAACCCGGCGGCGTATAAACCGTAAGCCTTCTGGTCATTTTTAAGCCCGGAGATTCATACCAGCGTTTGGAAACCGTTCCGTGCGCTACATCTGAAACTTTGTAAAGATCGGCCTGGCCGTTGCCAACAAGGAACACGTTTACCACTGAGGCAACATCGCGGATCAAATAGACATTATTGGGATCCTGAACTTTGAGTCCGTCCACCACAAATGAATAACTGTACAATTCTGACGGCAACTTTTCAGTCGTAATTGTCCAAACTCCTGCACTGTCTTTTTTCAAATCGGCTGTTCCCGGAGCAAAACCACTTGAAATAAAATCGCCCTGGATGGAAACTTTTTCGGCCTCTGGAGCCAGCAAACGAAAAGTAACAGAATTATCGGTATTAATTTCCGGAGAAGTAATGGCCTTTTTGCCAGAAAAATCGAGGTTTTCCTGGGCGCTTAAAACCAGTGTAAATTGCATCATTAATAAAAACAAGTAGTTTTTCATGGTTGGAATGTTGTGGATTAATAATTTCTAAAATAAGAAAAAACTAATTTAATTAAATCGCTTCAGAAAGAAGCATTAAATCGTGATATTGATATTGTAATCCGGTTTTGCTGCGTTGGCTAAAAGCCAATTCTTATTCAAATTTTGATCCGATGCTATTCAGATCAAAAGATAAGGTCAGGCCGGACAAAATGTCCAAGCCCGACCAACATCTTACTTTTTATATTTTGCGGTACGCGCATCGTTGATGATGCCTTTCCAGTTGAGCCCGTAAGCGAAATCGTACACATTTCCTTCAGAATCTTTGTGTGCCTGCAGGTTTGGGGTTGGTTTCCTGGGCAACACTTTGGCGGCATAAAAAAGGCTAACGCCAAGCGCACAGAGTAACATTTTTTTTCATGGTTATTTGGAATAGTTTGTTTGTGTTTGCATCTGAAACAAAATCATTGCTTCATTATGAAGCAATATTAAATCCTTTTTTTCATATCTACAAAAAAAAGCTGCCAATTTTTATTAAAGACAGTAATCAGAACCTTAGCCTGAGATAAAAACAATAGATTTATGGAAAATTCAATTGCGCTGAAATTGAGCTGAAAATACTATGACGTTTGCGGTAAAACCAATGTTTACCACCGAAAACGTTTGCACAAAATTTTCGTAATTATAAAAAAAGGGCATTCAAAACAGCAAAAATTTGCCGCGTAAAAATTTTTAAAATTTTTATGTTTATTGGAAAATCCAAAAGCGTTAAGTTTGTACCAATCGTATTGCTATGGAATTCAAAAGACTTGTCGAACAAAAATCTGAGGAAGCATGGAAAAGTTATATTCCCAGCCTGTCGGTCGATTGTGTCGTTTTCGGATTTCACGACAATATCTTAAAAGTCATGGCGTTGAAGATGCTCGATCAGGATGTTTGGTCACTTCCGGGAGGTTATGTCAAAAAACAAGAGGCTGTCGATGAAGCGGCTGAAAGGATTTTGAAAGAGCGTACCGGCGCAAAAGACATTTATCTGGAACAATTTCATGTTTTCAGCGACTTGAACCGTTCAGAAGGATTTTTTGCAGATTATGATGACAGCCTATGGCACAAACAGCGGTTTATTTCTATCGGACATTACGCTTTGATTGATTATTCAAAAGTTGGCCTTACGATGGATGAATTTTCAGAAGCCTGTGAATGGAAATCGATTAATGAGCTTCCGAGATTTATGATGGACCATCGCGAAATCCTGGACAAAGCGCTGCTCACTTTGCGTGAACGCCTGAACAATCGCCCGATTGGATACAATTTGTTGCCAGAGAAATTTACGATGCCAGAGCTCCAGAAACTCTACGAAATTATCCTGGACAAAAAACTCAACCGCGGCAATTTCTACCGGAAAATGCTGCGCTACGACATTCTTGTAAAACTCGACGAATCCCGAAAAGGCGGCGCACACAAATCTCCGGACCTATATCGTTTTGATGTCGACAACTACGAAACTGCTCTTAAAGAAGGATTTAAAGGCTGGTAAAATAACCTATTTACAAATTCTGCAAAAAAAATAAAAAATCTTGTAACGCAATTTTTTGATGAAAAATCCAATTTTGTAGGGATCAATATCAAAAATGCGGAACATGGAAACCAAAGACTTCGCCAAAGAAAAACAGGAACAGCCCGGAAAAGAAACGGAAATGGTTCCGCAACCGGAATTCATTCGCCAAAACTATAAAGGAAGCGACAAATTGTTAAACAAAATTGCTCTGATCACAGGCGGAGACAGCGGCATTGGCCGTAGTGTAGCGATTCATTTTGCGCGCGAAGGTGCCAACATCGCAATCGTTTATTATGATGAAAAGCAGGATGCGAAAGAAACCAAACGACTTATCGAAAAGGAAGGGCGCGAATGTTTGCTGTTGCATGGCGATTTGAAAAACGAGGATTTTTGCAAGAAAATTGTAGCTGATACTGTTGAAAAATTCGGAAGCCTGAATATCTTGGTCAACAATGCAGCGATGCAATTTCCAAAAGATGACCTCAAAAACATTACTGACGACCAACTTAAACTGACGTTCGAAACCAATATTTATCCGTTTTTTTATACCACGCAGGAAGCACTCAAAACGCTGAAAGATGGCGATTGCATTATCAATACGGCTTCTATAACTGCTTATCAGGGCAGTCCGCATTTGGTGGATTATTCCAGCACAAAAGGTGCGATTGTCGCATTTACGCGTTCAATTGCCGGACAACTCGTTGAAAAGGGAATTCGTGTGAACGGCGTTGCTCCTGGCCCAATCTGGACGCCGTTGATTCCGTCTAGTTTCGATGAAGAAGAAACTGCGAAATTTGGGAAAGACACGCCGATGAAACGTCCGGGACAACCGTCAGAAATCGGACCTGCTTATGTTTTTCTGGCATCAGAGGACAGTTCGTACATGACCGGACAAATGATTCATATTAACGGAGGAGAATTCGTTGGCGCATAATATTTACGCCACCCTATCATAGATAAAAGCCGGAACAATTGAGGTTGTTCCGGCTTTTTGATTTTATGATTCCCCTTTTATTTAATAATGATTTTCTTTACTGTCGATTTGTTTTCCGAAGTAATCTTTGCAAGGTAAATTCCGGTTGCAAGATTCAGTTGCAGCGTGGTCTGGCCTTCAAAATCCGAATGGTACAATTCTGCTCCTGAAATGTTTACGATCGAAATCTCGCCTTTTGCAGCAACTCCAGAAATCGTGATCAGATCGGTAGCCGGATTTGGATAAATTCCTACTTTCAAATCTGAGAAATGTGCTGTCGCCAAAGGCGCAAACCAAACATCGGCCATTTTATTGCCATACACATAATCGGCAAGATCCGGATAATCGATGAATGGATTTCTGTTGATCTGCCACGTATAGACAACGTTATTTCGGTTCATTTCAAAATCGTCCGCAGGATCGCTTTGGTTCCACTGCAGCAACGTGGCAAGATCGCCCATTAAGTGCAAACTGCTGTCCGGAAGGTTTCCGTTTGCCAGATTCAGTGCGTTGTAGCGGCAGGCCATGTAAAAAAGTGACCGCGCGACGTCGCCATGCCAGCTTCCCTGAGTGCCGGCAGCCGGACCGTTGTAATCGTCGAGTCCATAATCTTTGTTGCTGCGACGGCTATTTTCGGGACCATCTTCTGCACGAATGTGGTGTGCATCGCCATGTCCGGCAAGAAGATTGTCGGCATTTGTAGGCAACCAAACATTCATTCCATCAGGCGTAGAAGAAGTTCCTTCGGCAAAACCACCTCTGGATTGCGGATAAATGTGCTCCCGGTTCCAGGAGCCTACATTGCTTGATGACGTCTGATATTTGTATTTGGCCCTGCCCTGTTCTACATACATCAGCCAGACTTCGTTGCTATTCAGCGGATTCTGGTCGGCTTGTTTTAAAATGTATTCGACATCGCCATAATTGTGTGCATGGACAACTGCAGGATTCGCAATGATATCCTGAATCGCCTGTTTCAAAACTGCGCCCGATTTGCCTTCAAGGCTCGCATAATATCCTGCCGGAGCCGTACTTGATACAAGTCCGCGTGTCGGATTTACAGGTGTTCCCCAAGGTTGAGTGGTAAAATCATTGTCGACAATCCGGATTTCAACGTTGTCATTGAGTCGGTTGTAACCTGAAGGCAACGTTCCAAATTTGACTTTCGCCAATTCGTCACCGTCGTCCACAGTATCATCTGTAAGAATAATATTTGTGGTAAAACTGCTTGATCCGGCCGGAATGATGACATTCAGGTTTCCGATAAAATCGCTATTGGTAAAACTGCCATTAATTAAGGTGTATGTGAACGCAAGGTTATTCGTCACGGGTTGTTGCGTCGTAAAAGTGATATTGAAATTGTCACCTTCATTATAAGTATCTAACGGAACACTGATCCGCACGCCATTGAAAGTAATCCCTGTTCCATCGTTGTTTGCTCCGGGCGTTGGTGTTTTTACTTCGTAAGTTCCGTCATTTTTGCGTTGTATGGATTGGGTATCTTTAGCACCATTTATATTTTCGTTAATCTGTGCAGCGACACCCAAAACTGAAACCAATGTCGTAGCAACTGGCGTGGCAGCATTGTTATATACTATGGCATCCACTAAATTTGTAGCAGTAACCGGTGTCTGATCAGGAAAGTCACTGGCGTTTCCTAAATATAAGGCGATTGCATCTTCCCCATTTTGCATGGTATTTATAGGCAAGTATCTGTCGGGAACAGGTGATACCAAATCATTTCCAATAACAATCAGGCCATTGACATCGGTTACGTAACCGTCAAGGTCAAGCGCAAAATAACTTTTATTTCCGGTGCTGGAAGTTGGCGACCCATTGTAAAGAACCAACACATAACCATTTAAATTAAAATTTGGTGTGGCCGATTTGAGTTCGACAAACTCCTTATCATCCACACCGGGCGTATCAGGGTCGATTTCGTTGATAACAACCTGCGCACTGCCCGAAAATGCAGCAAAAAGCAATGCTGCGAAAAATAGCTTTTTAATCATATTCAGTCATTTAGAATTTACAAATGTAACCAATAAAGTAAAATGACAGTGTTATTAAAATTGAAAGTCTTGCCCAATATTGACCGTCGGATTGCAAAACTTAAAAAAAGATGTACCTTTGCAAAAAATTTCAGGAGCGTTTTTAATGACAAATGCGCACTGAAAACAAATACATCTTGTTTTTTTATGAAAAAAATTGTTGAATACCGCAAGCTTTTAGACGTTGAGAAAACCGTTACACTGAAAGAATTGAAGACCATTTACCGCAACTCAATGAAAGAATCACATCCTGATAAATTTCATGATGATGCCGACGGATTGGCCAAAGCCGAAGAAAAAAGCAAACAAATCATTGAAGCTTACCACTTTTTGGTGAGTATCAATGCCGAGACAATCGAACAGGGAAAACCTGAATTCCTGGCGACGATTGCCGAAGCAACAATTAGCGATTACCGATATGAAAACATTCGGTTGCTGGTAACTTTTTCAAACGGAAGCAGTTATGAATTCATCAGCGTTCCAAAAGCAACTTACATCAAAATGGTAAATGCAGATTCTCCGGGAAGATTTGCGAAACGACATATTTTCACGTCTTTTCCTTATCGCAAAATGAGCAACCAGGAATAAAAAATATTATAAAATTATCTAAAAAGTGCCGTATTCAGGCACTTTTTTGTTTTATATTGCATTAGCAATTTAGCCAAAGATTACTTTATCAATAATATTGTGTCAAGGGAAAGTTAGCGATGTACATCAATTAATATATTTTAAACGCCATGGAAAATCCTTGCAACAAATACATTCTTCAGGTAAAAAAAGCCAAAGAAACGGTTGGAATTCTTGAAGACGAACTGTACCAAATCCGGCTCAAACTCAGGAACAATCCAACGAGCGCCGATTTTTTAAAAGAACTTAAAAGAATAACGCTTGATATGACTATCACGCTCAACGAAATCGAACATTCGCAGTCGTTGCTCGATGATTGTAAAAATTACAGCTTAAAAGCAGAAGAAAATTTTAACGATTAATCGTCGGTTTTAAAATAAAAAAGGGTTTAGAAAATATCTAAACCCTTTTTTTATTTACAATTTGCTGATGTAACTTCCGTATAAATCTTTGAATTGGTAGCCATTTTCAAATCGGTCTTTGTTCAATTTGTCGAACTCTGACAATCCCCAAAGTAAAAATTCTTTCATAAAGTAACGATCTTCCGCAGGACAATCCGGCTGGTATTTCTGGATCAGTTTTTCAAGCCCAGGAACTTCGTCAAGGATTTCCCTGTAATCGGTTTCGCTCGCGTCATCATACAATGCAAACCCATTTTCTGTAAAAAACCAATCGAGCACTTCGCGATACGGATTTTCATCCTCCTGTTTTTCGAGCTTTTCAATCTTCGGAAAAAATCCTGGGAAAAAGGTATGTACCGCGTTTCCAATTAACGTTTGCGCTACAAAATCGGCACCTTCCTGCTCGCCTTCATAAACGAGTTCCACTTTTCCGGTGATGGCCGGAATAATCCCCATAAAATCTGACAAACGCACCGTAGTTTGTTCCGCACCCGATTGTAAAGCGCGGCGTTCGGCAGTGCTGAGTAAATTTTCGTAAGCCGTAATGCTCATTCTGGCGCTGACGCCACTTTTAGGATCGATATATTCGCTGGTTCTGGCTTCAACAGCAATCTGTTCAAGCAAATCTTTCGCCAATGACGGAACATAAACGCTTTGTGTCTGGCTCAGATCGAATTTTGATTCTTGCTCGGTGATTTTTCTGGCGGTTTCGATATCGTTTGGATAATGCGTCAGGATTTGCGATCCAATACGGTCTTTTAATGGTGTTACGATACTTCCGCGATTCGTATAATCTTCCGGATTTGCCGTAAATACAAATTGCATGTCCAATGGCAATCGCAGTTTAAATCCGCGAATCTGAATGTCTCCTTCCTGAAGTATATTGAATAACGCCACCTGAATTCGGGCCTGTAAGTCGGGCAATTCGTTGATTACAAAAATACAACGGTTCGCACGCGGAATCATTCCGAAATGAATCACGCGGTCATCGGCGTAAGACAGCTTTAAATTGGCTGCCTTGATCGGATCGACATCACCAATCAAATCGGCAACAGTTACATCCGGAGTCGCAAGTTTTTCAGAGAATCTTTCGCTTCTGTGCAACCATTTTATCGGAGTTTGATCTCCTTTTTCCGCAATCAGATCGGTTGCGAAACGGGAAATGGGTTTCAGCGGATCGTCGTTGATTTCGGAACCTTCGACAAACGGAATCCATTCGTCCAGCAAATTCACCATCAATCGGGCAAGCCGCGTTTTCGCCTGTCCGCGAAGTCCAAGTAAATTGATGTTGTGACGTGAAAGGATGGCGCGTTCCAACTCAGGAATCACACTATTCTCATAACCGTGAACGCCTTCAAAAGTTTTGGTTCCCGATTTTATTTTCGCCCGCAAATTGTCGCGCAGTTCATCTTTGATGCTTTTGCTTTCGTAACCGGCTTTTTTGAGTTCGCCTAATGTCTTTATATTTTCTGTTTTCATATTTTTATTTTGATTCTATGTGCTTTTATGCCTTTTTACTTGTGCCTTATGCCTTTTCTTACTTCACTCTTTTTTTCCTGTTTGTCTCATAATCTTCAAAAATCATTTCGCCCAAACCTTTAAGTCCGGTATAAAATGCTTTCCCCTGATTGGCTTCGGTAAAATAATTTACAAATTGCTGCAAATATGGATCCTGCGCAATCATAAATGTCGTAATCGGAATGTGTAATTTTCTCGCCTGTTGCGCCTGGCTGTAACATTTGTCAACAATATATTCGTCGAGTCCGTTGCTGTTCATATAATAGGAACCGTCCGGTTCGCGCACACAGCTCGGTTTTCCGTCGGTAATCATGAAAATCTGCTTGTTGGTGTTGCGTTTCCTGCGCAGCAAATCCATGGCCAGTTGCAATCCGGCAACGGTATTGGTATGATACGGACCCACTTTTAAATACGGCAAATCTTTGATCGCAATTGGCCACGCATCATTTCCGAAAACCAAAATATCAAGGGTGTCTTTTGGGTATCGCGTCGTTATGAGTTCGGCCAAAGCCATCGCCACTTTTTTCGCGGGCGTAATGCGGTCTTCGCCATACAAGATCATGCTGTGGCTGATGTCGATCATCAAAACCGTGCTCATTTGTGCTTTGAACTGCGTTTCTTCAACCACAAGATCATTTTCGGTCAGGTTGAATTCGCCAATACCATTGTTGATTTGCGCGTTGCGGATGCTTTCCGTGAGTGAAATCCGCTCGAGCGCATCACCAAACCTGAATTCCCGGAGTTCGCCAGTGTGTTCATCGCCGGTTCCGCTGTGTTTGCTTTTGTGGTTTCCGCTGCCGCTGCGTTTAAGGTTGCCAAAAATCTGGTCCAGCGCCTGTTGCCTTATCGCGCGTTCGGTTTTGGAAGTAATCGTTGCACCTGAAGTTCCGTCGTCTTTAAGTTCTTCACGGATGTAACCTTTCTTTTTTAAATCTTCAATAAAATCGTCGATCGTATAATGCGCATCGGTGAGTTTGTATTCTTTATCGAGTTCGCGCATCCAGTCAATGGCTTCGTCAAAATCGCCCGAAGTGTGCGTGATGAGCTCCTTGAAGATTCCGAAAAGTTTGTCAAAAGGCGATTGATACGGCGCTTTGTATTCGCCAAAGTAAAATCCTTTTATATTTTCATTTTTCATAGGCTTTAAAATTAGTACTAAATCAGGCGTGAAACCTTGTAACGAGTACTAATTTTAAGTTAAATGTAAATTTCAGATTACTGTAGCAATAAAAATTTCAGATTGTGATTTTATTAACGGCCAAATGCAAGTTTCTTATTATTTTTGTAATTCTAAAATCCAAGGCATTATGAAAATCGAACAAATTTATACCGGATGTATCGCACAAGCAGCTTATTATTTGGAAAGCAATGGCGAAGCGGCCATTTTTGACCCGCTACGCGAAGTCCAGCCTTACATTGACAAAGCCGAAAAAGACGGAGCGAAAATCAAATACATTTTTGAAACGCATTTTCATGCCGATTTTGTTTCGGGACATTTAGACCTTTCCAAAAAAACCGGCGGAAAAATTGTTTACGGACCAACAGCCAATCCGGAGTTTGAAGCCATCATTGCCAACGACAACCAGGAATTTAAAGTTGGAAATTATACTGTCAAAGCGATCCATACGCCTGGACATACGATGGAAAGCACATGCTATTTGCTGATTGATGAAAATGACAGGCCACACGGAATCATTACCGGTGATACACTATTTATTGGAGATGTGGGCCGACCAGATTTGGCGCAGGAACTTGTTGGCGAACTCACACAGGAAAAACTTGCTTCTTATTTATACGATTCGTTACGCAACAAAATTATGCCGCTAGCCGACGATTTGACCGTTTACCCAAGTCATGGATCCGGAAGCGCCTGCGGAAAAAATATGAGCAAAGAAACCACAGATCTTTTGGGCAACCAGAAAAAAACCAATTATGCGTTAAGATCTGATATGAGCCGCGAAGAATTTATCGCCGAATTGCTTGACGGATTGGGCGCGCCTCCGGCTTATTTTCCACAAAACGTCATGATGAACATTCAGGGTTATGAAAGCCTCGATAACATCATAAAGAAATCGCTTACGCCATTGGAACCGGCAGATTTCGAGGCTTTGGCCAATGCTTCGGAAGCAGTTGTTCTCGATGTGCGCCACGAAAATGATTATGTAAAAAGCCACATCCCGAATTCGATTTTCATCGGAATACAGGGAAATTTCGCACCTTGGGTTGGCGCATTGATCATGGACGTTAAACAACCTTTATTGATCATCACCCCGGAAGGACGCGAACAAGAAACCATTACGCGTTTGTCACGTGTGGGATTTGATCATGTGCTGGGTTACCTGAATGGCGGAATCGCTGCCTGGGAAAATGCTGGTTTTGAAACAGATGTGATGGAATCTGTTTCACCTGAACAATTTGCTTCCGATTATGCCGAAAACACCATTGTTGTAGATGCCAGAAAACCCGGGGAATTCGAAGCCGAACACGTGGAAGAAGCAATCAACCTGCCATTGGATACAATCAACAATCACATCAAAGAGGTTCCGGAAAAATCATTTTATCTGCATTGCGCAGGCGGTTACCGTTCGGTCATTATGGGATCGATCCTGAAATCACGCGGCATCCACAACTTTATAAATGTCGAGAAAGGAATCAGCGGAATCAGGAATACCAGCGTCGGGATGACCCATTTTGTATGTCCGTCAACGATAAAATAATCTGTTCAACAATAACAAAAAATTAAGTTATAAAAACGACAATAACTTAGATTTTTAAATACTTTTGCACCACTTAAATTAAAAAATTTAAAAAATGAAGAAAATTCTTGTGTTCGTTTCTGCTGTTGCTGTTTTGGTTTCGTGCAACAAAGCTGGAGAAAATGAATATATCGTAACCGGAAACATTAAAGGTATCGATAATGGTAAAAACGTTTTCCTGGAAAAACAGGATGAAACCGGCCAGTTGAAACAACTCGACACCGTAAAAATCGAAAATGGAAAATTTACTTTCAAAGGATCTGCAAAAGAGCCTGAAATGTATCTTGTTCAGGTAGAAACAGTTCAGGGAAAAGTACCATTCATCCTTGAGAATGGCGATATTGAAATGACAATCAATAAAGACAGCGTCAATATTACCAAAGTTACCGGAACTTACAACAACGACGAATTGTCAAGCTATAAAGAAGTGGGCGTTAAAACCCAGAAGAAAATGGCGAAATTTCAGGAAACCAACATGGCCAAAATGCAGGAAGCATCACAAAAACAAGATACTGTCGTGACGAACAGCCTCAGAAAAGAGTACATGAAAATCCAGGAAGATTTCATGAAAGTGTCAGACGAATATGTCGCTTCGCATCCGAAAGCATTTATTTCTGCATTGATCGTTGATGGAATGTTCAACCAAATGAATCCTGACATCGCAAAAATCAAGAAATATTACGACGGACTTGACAAATCTTTAAAAAATACCAAACCTGGAAAATCGATTGCAACCAAACTTGGACAAACTGCTGCGCCAGTTGCCGCGGTTCAAGGTCCGGTTGGTGTTGGAAGTGTAGCGCCTGACTTTTCAGCGCCAACTCCTGACGGAAAAACGGTCTCTTTAAAACAATCGCTTGGGAAAGTGACCATTGTTGACTTTTGGGCTTCATGGTGCAAACCATGCCGTGAGGAAAATCCAAATGTGGTGGCTTTGTACAACGAACTGCACGCAAAAGGATTGAATATTGTTGGTGTTTCTTTAGACAAAGAAGCGGCGCCATGGAAAGATGCGATCGCTAAAGACAAATTGGCCTGGAACCAGGTTTCAAACCTAAAATGGTGGAAAGAACCAATTGCATTAGCTTATGGCGTAGAGTCGATTCCTGCGACTTTTATCCTCGACGCTAGCGGAAAAATTATTGCGAAAGATTTGAGAGGTGCTGAATTGAAAGCAAAAGTAAACGAACTTTTGGCTGCAAAATAAACCTGCCCACATACAAAATAAAGAAATCTCCATTACGGGGATTTTTTTATTTTATTCAATGCCAAAGGTTTAAAATTATTAGCAAAATTAAGTTGGTTTTTAGTTTGCAAACACCAAAACAGTTTTTATATTTGCAACCGCTGAGCGAAACAATACCAAGTTTCAAAAGTTTTGGGGAGATACTCAAGCGGCCAACGAGGGCAGACTGTAAATCTGCTGTGTGAACTTCGCAGGTTCGAATCCTGCTCTCCCCACGATAAATGACAAAGCCTGTTGATCTGAGATTGACAGGCTTTTTTGATTTACAGATTTTGCAACAAACGATTATTCATACAGAGAAAGCCTGTTCTGCAAATCTGTAATTTCACTTCGCATCGTCTGCATTTTTTCCATCAGGTTGAAAATAATATCGATGCCTTCCGGATTGACCTGCAAATCGAGGTAAAGCCGTGTCATTTTTTCGGCCGCAGCCAATTGCGTGATGGGAATCATATACTGGCTGCTGATTTCAGTGATTTCAACCAATCCATATTCGCCAAGCGAACGCACAAAAGCGATGTCTACGCCGTGATGGCTGCAAAAAATGTCTATTGAAAAATATTCAGTTGTTTCCATTTGTGATTATGTTGCGCTTGCCGCGAGTTCTGTAAAAAGTTTCTTCTGTGCTTCGGTCAGATTCACCGGAATTTTGACCTGATACGTGACGTAAAGATCGCCAAATTGACCGTCATGTTTGTAAACCGGAAAACCTTTGCCTTTAAGGCGAATCTTTGTTCCGTTCTGCGTTTCGGGCGCAACGTTAAGTTTGATTTTTCCGCCCAAAGTATCAAGCGTCAGGCTTCCGCCGAGAACCGCTGTATACAAATCAATTTCTGCTGTCGTGTATAAATCATTTCCAACACGCTTGAGGTCTTTGTCATTTGCGATCTTGAACGTAATGTACAAATCACCGTCGGGCGCGCCACTCGCTCCTTTTCCACCCTGTCCTTTGATTTTAATGGTTTGCCCGTTTTCGACGCCGGCCGGAATCGTGATCCTGATATTTTTTCCGTTGACTGAAAAAGTCTGCTTCTGTGAGGTGTAAGCCTGCTCGAGCGTCAGCGCCAATTCGCTGTTGAGATCCTGTCCGCGAAAACCGCCACGTTGTTCGCCACGGCCGCCAAACATCGATCCGAAGAAATCTGAAAAATCTCCTCCGTCAAATCCACCGCCTGAAAACCCGCCAAAATCGCCACCCTGAAATCCTCCGGAATTGCCCGAATATTGTTGGCGTTGCTGTTCATACGCCTCGCCTTGCTCCCAATTTTGACCGTACTGATCGTATTTTTTTCGTTTTTCAGGATCGCTCAGTACGGCATTGGCTTCGTTGAGCTGCTGGAATTTTTTGTGCGCTTCATTGTCTCCCGGGTTCACGTCGGGATGAAGTTTCCGCGCGAGTTTGCGGTACGCTTTTTTAATTTCATCAGCTGTCGCCGACTTTTCAATGCCCAATATTTTGTAGTAATCAATGAAATCCATAATGTGTGAAGTATCTTTTAAAATTACGAAAAAACAGATTCAAAATCCTGCTTCAAAGTGATATTTGTCTGTCTTAATTTGGAAAAAATTTTCTTTATTTTTTGAAATAGTCTGTTATCACTGAGTTTATTAGCGTAATTTTCTACAATTTACAGAAAACGTTTTCGTATAATATTTTCTTAAATAATATGAAGAACATTTATTTTTAACAATGTTTGACTAATTTTGGCCCTGAAATGAGGCTAATCGTATTTTTTATATCGTTGTGTTCTTTTCTGCTTGGCGGCGGACATGATGCTGTTGCAGATACGCACGAAAACCTTGTTGCTACTTCTCAGCACTTCGAAAAATACCACCACTCCAATTTTGGCGATTCAGATCAGGGATTTACATTGGTTGAAGATGCCGACCTCGATCTGACTGAAGACAATCCGCTTGGCGATGAAGTCAAAAACATTTCAAATAAATTCGTTTTTGGAAAATACAAATTGCCGCAAGTCTGGCATTCTGTACAGTCACAATTAGCCGACTTACCTTACGATTGCAAGCGCTTTAAAACTGCTGCGCCTTTTTTTACACACACTCCCATTTACATCAAACAACGGGTTTTAAGGATATGATCCCGCGATGCATCAGTTGCCCGGAATAATTTAATTTCCCGGCGGATGAGTCGTAAACCCTTACTTCTTTCTGCATGACAGTTTATTTTCTGGCATTGGCGGCTGATGGTTTTTACTTTTTTAAAAAATTCTGAACCCAAAGCATTAATCGCTCAATTTTTCCTTTAATATCATGAAGAGAATTGCCATATTTACAGGCTTAATCGCCTTGGTGTGCCTGTATAGCTGTACGCCAAAAGAAATCCAGAAAGAAGAAACTTCAAACTTCACAGTGACCAATCCCGCAGTGATCGACACTTCGATTACTAAAGAATATGTGTCACAAATCAAATCGGTTCGAAATATCGAAATCCGGGCGCTCGAAAAAGGTTTCCTGCAAAACATTTATGTAGACGAAGGCCAATTTGTCAAAGCCGGACAGGTATTGTTCAAAATCGTTCCAAAAATGTACGAAGCCGAAATGCAAAAAGCAGCCGCAGAAACCAAATCGGCCAAAATCGAATTGCAAAATACCAAAATGCTGTCCGATAAAAATGTAGTTTCCAAAAACGAACTTTTGATGGCCAAAGCCAAATTGGATCAGGCCAAAGCCGAAATGGCGATCGCCAAATTCCACCTGACTGCCACCGAAATCCGCGCGCCGTTTGACGGAACGATCGACCGCATCCCGAACAAACTCGGAAGCCTGATCGATGAAGGCGAACTGCTGACAAGCCTTTCAGACAACAGCCAGATGTTTGCTTACTTCAACGTTTCCGAACCAGAATACCTCGATTACCAGACCAATGTTAAAGACCGTGGCAGCAATAAGGTCGGTTTGCTTTTGGCCAACAACCAGCTGCTGAAATACAAAGGCGAAGTGCAAACAATCGAAAGTGAATTCGACAGCGAAACGGGAAATATCGCTTTCCGCGCAAAATTTCCAAATCCGGATAAATTGCTCAAAAACGGCGAAACCGGAAAAGTCCAAATGACCGTTCCACTCAAAAAAGCCATCATCATTCCGCAAAAAGCGACCTATGAAATCCAGGATAAAATTTTCGCTTTCGTAGTCGGAAACGACAATGTCATCCACGCGAGGAACATTACGATTGCAGCTGAAATGCCCGATTTGTACGTCATTGGCAGCGGCCTTGCTGCAAATGATAAGATCTTACTCGAAGGCGTACAGAAAGTCAAGGAAGACGACAAGATCAAATATACGTTTGTATCGCCTCAGCAAGCCATCTCTACCCTGCAATTGAAAGCGGAATAATTCATCCCTAAAAGCAAAAACCATGTTTAATAAATTCATACACAGGCCAGTCCTGTCTATCGTGATCTCGCTTGTCATTGTATTTTTGGGCGTTTTGGCCATGACGCATTTGCCGGTGACCCAATTTCCGTCGATCTCACCTCCAAAAGTCAACATTACCGCAGAATATCCTGGTGCCAATGGCGAACTGATGACCAAAGCCGTACTGATTCCGCTCGAAAGAGCCATCAATGGCGTTCCCGGAATGAAATATATGGCATCCGACGCCGGGAACGACGGGGAAGCAACGATTCAGGTAATTTTTAATTTGGGAACCGATCCCAATCAGGCGTCGGTGAATATCCAAAACCGTGTGGCTTCGGTCGTAAACAAACTGCCGCCGCTTGTTGTCCGCGAAGGCGTAAAAATCACACGTGAGGAATCCAACATGCTGATGTACATCAATTTGTACAGTACAGATCCAAAAATGGACCAGAAATTCCTGTTCAATTTTGCCGATATCAACCTGCTTTCCGAACTCAAACGTGTGGACGGCGTGGGTGTGGCCGATATCTTGGGAAACCGCGAATATGCGATGCGTGTTTGGCTGAAGCCCGACAGGATGCTCGCCTATAAAATTTCTGCAGATGAAGTACTTGAAGCGCTAAACGACCAAAGTTTGGAAGCGTCACCGGGAAAAACCGGGGAAAGTTCGGGAAAACGCTCGCAATCTTTTGAATACGTACTGAAATATCCGGGAAGGTTTACCGATAAAGCCGGTTACGAAAATATCATTTTGAGGTCAAGTCCCGATGGGGAAATCCTTCGACTGAAAGATGTTGCGAATGTCGAATTCGGAAGTTCGATGTATGATATTTATTCAAATCTGAACGGAAGGCCATCCGCGGCGATCACGATCAAACAGTCTTACGGAAGCAACGCGAGCCAGGTTATCAAAGACATCAAAGCCAAAATGGAGGAGATCAAAAAGAGTGATTTTCCAAAAGGAATGGATTATGAAATCAGTTACGACGTTTCGAAATTCCTTGACGCGTCAATTGAAAAAGTAATTCACACCCTGGTCGAAGCGTTCATTCTGGTTGGATTGGTTGTATTTCTGTTTCTTGGCGACTGGCGCTCAACCGTGATTCCGGCTATTGCAGTTCCGGTTTCGCTAATTGGAACCTTCGTTTTCATGCAGTTTTTCGGCATTACGCTAAACCTGATCACTTTATTTGCACTGGTACTCGCTATTGGAGTCGTCGTCGATGATGCGATTGTCGTCATCGAGGCCGTGCATGCCAAGATGGAAGAGGAACATTTGTCGGCGCGGAAAGCCACGATGAAAGCCATGAACGAAATCAGCGGCGCGATTATCGCGATTACGTTTTTGATGGCAGCGGTTTTTATTCCTGTGGCATTCATGTCGGGACCAGTCGGAATTTTCTATCGCCAGTTTTCCATTACAATGGCGACAGCGATCATCATTTCTGGTTTGGTTGCATTGACGCTCACTCCTGCCCTTTGCGCAATGATGCTCAAAAACAACCACGGAAAAGCGAAAAAGAAAAATGTACTTGACAAATTCCTTGACGGATTTAACAACGGATTCAACAAACTGACCGGAAAATACCAGAAAGTTTTGGGTTCGATCGTCAACCGAAGATCGGTGACTTTTATCGTTTTGATCGCTTTCTGTACCGGAATTTATTTCCTGAACAACAGCTTGCCATCGGGATTTATTCCAAATGAAGATCAGGGAATGTTTTACGCAATTATCCAGACGCCGCCGGGTTCTTCACTAGAACGCACTAATGAAATAGCTGAAAAATTGCAGAAAATTGCGGAAGGTGTCGACGGCGTGCAATCGGTTTCTGCTTTGGCCGGATACGAAATCCTAACCGAAGGAACCGGAGCCAATTCGGGAACCTGTTTGATCAACCTGAAGAGCTGGGAAGACCGCAAACATTCGGTTCAGGAAATCATGGGCGAACTCGAAGAAAAATCGAAAAACATTTCGGGAGCGACCATTGAATTCTTTCAACCGCCAGCCGTTCCTGGTTATGGAGCCGCCGGCGGATTTGAGTTGCGTTTGCTTGATAAAGCCGGATCTGGCGATTTTAAGAAAATGGAAACGGTGAGCCGGGATTTTGTTGCCGAACTCAGCAAACGTCCTGAACTTTCTTCAGTTTTTACGTTTTACAGCGCGAGTTTCCCACAATACATGTTGCGCATTGACAACGATATTGCGCAACAAAAAGGCGTGACAATCGAAAATGCGATGAACACGTTGTCGACACTGGTCGGAAGTAATTATGAAACCAATTTCATCAAGTTTGACCGGCAATACAAAGTCATGGTTCAGGCATTGCCGCAATACCGCGCTTTGCCCGAAGACATCTTGAAATTGTATGTGAAGAACAACCGTGACGAAATGGTTCCGTTTTCAGCATTTATGAAAATGGAAAAAGTTTACGGTTTGTCGGAAATCACGCGGCATAATATGTACAACGCTTCGGAAATCAGTGGACAATCGGCGCCTGGTTACAGCAGCGGCGCGGCCATTAAAGCGATCACGGAGGTCGCCGAAAAAACGCTTCCAAGAGGTTTTGGCATCGACTGGGCCGGAATTTCCAAAGATGAAGTTGGCCGCGGCAATGAAGCGCTTTATATTTTCCTGATCTGTCTCGCGTTTGTATACCTAGTTTTGGCGGCGCAGTATGAAAGTTTCGTACTTCCGTTTGCCGTAATTCTCTCACTTCCTGCCGGAATTTTCGGCGCGTTTCTTTTGCTAAAGATCTGCGGACTCGAAAATAACATTTACGCTCAGGTAGCGCTGGTGATGCTGATTGGATTGTTGGGCAAGAATGCCGTACTGATCGTGGAGTTTGCCGTCCAGAAACATAAAGATGGCGCCACGGTATTCGAAGCAGCGATGGAAGGCGCTGTGGTAAGGTTCCGTCCTATTTTGATGACTTCGTTTGCATTTATTGCCGGATTGATTCCGTTGGTATTTGCGTCTGGCCCTGGAAAAATTGGAAACCGTACTATTGGTTCGGCCGCAGCCGGCGGAATGCTGATCGGAACGCTTTTCGGCGTGGTATTGATTCCGGGACTGTATTACATTTTCGCCAAAATTGCGGAAAAGCATAAACTCGTCAAACACGAAGAAGAAAATCCATTAACCGAAGAAATCAATCACAATGTATAAATCCAAAATCAACCGATATATCGTTCCCATTGCTTTTTGTTTGGCAATCGCGGGATGCAAAACGCCGGCTGTAGGGACATCGGCGACGAATAATGCCATTCCTGAATCTTTCGGAACAAGCAAGGATACCACAAATACAGCTGCGCTTCAATGGCGGAATTTCTTTACAGATAAAAATCTGGTCGCACTCATCGACACTGCATTGAAAAACAACCAGGAATTGCAAATTACGTTACAGGAAATCGAAATTGCAAAGAACGACATCCGGATCAAAAAATCGGCTTTGCTGCCAACCGCCGGAATCAGGGCTGGCGCTGGTGTTGAAAAAGTAGGCCGTTACACCAGTCAGGGCGCGGGCGATGCGACAACCGAAATCACTCCGGGCAAAGAATTCCCGGATCCGCTGACCGATTTTACTGTTGCCGCTTATGCGAATTGGGAAGTCGACATCTGGAAAAAACTGCGCAATTCCAAAAAAGCCGCGGTAACCAGATATTTGTCAAGTGTGGAAGGCAAAAATTTTGTGCTGACCAACCTGATTGCGGAAGTTGCCAGTTCCTATTACGAACTTCAGGCGCTCGACAACCAATTGGCAATCGTAAAACAGAATATCGGATTGCAAAAAAACGCGCTTGAAATCGTAAAAATCCAGAAAGAAGCATCGCGTGCTACCGAACTCGCCGTTCAGAAATTCCAGGCAGAGGTGCTCAAATCACAAAGCCTCGAGTTTGAGATCGCGCAGCAAATTAAGGAAACCGAAAACCGCATCAATTTGCTTTTGGGACGTTATCCACAGGAAATTTCACGTGATACAAACGACTTTATTGGTTTGGTTCCAACAGCGATCCAGGCCGGAATTCCGTCGCAATTGCTTGCCAACAGGCCGGATATCAAACAAGCCGAATTGGACTTGGCCGCAGCCAAACTCGATGTAAAAGTAGCACGCGCAGAATTTTATCCGTCATTTGAAATTTCTGGAGCTGTAGGTTATCAGGCGTTTAAAACGTCTTATTTATTCCAGTCGCCTCAGTCTTTACTTTATTCTTTAGCAGGAGAATTGGTTGCGCCGCTGATCAACAGAAATGCGATCAAAGCCGAATTTAAAAACGCAAATGCCAGACAAATTCAGGCGATGTATAATTATGAACGCGTGATTTTGAAAGCATATCTTGAAGTTTCAAACCAACTTTCGAATGTGGAAAACCTTGAAAAAAGTTACAACCTCAAATCGAAACAAGTTGAGGCGTTGAACCGTTCGATTGAAGCCTCGAATGATTTGTTCCGTTCTGCACGGGTTGATTATTTTGAAGTACTGATGACGCAACGCGACGCGCTCGAATCCAAATTGGAACTCATCGATACCAAAAAAGAGCAACTCAATGCTGTAGTCAATGTGTATAAAGATCTTGGTGGCGGCTGGAAATAAAATTAAAATAATGGAAAAAGCCGGCAAATTTTGTCGGCTTTTTGCTTCAGATTTGACAATTTATTGAATCTGTATCTCAAAAAAAGCATTTAAACGAAAAAGCCTGAACGTGAATTCAGGCTTTTTTTTATAAATAATAGTTTTATGCTTATTCCAAAACAAAACTTACCGAAACGTTTGCGGTAATGTTGATTTCGCCAATGGCCAAAGTCTCTCTTGGTGCGCCACCTGTAGCATCGGCCATTTCAGATTTCATCGCATACATCATCGGGCGCGGATAATCGACTTGTGAATTGTCGTTGATCGTAAAGGCTTTTCCAACTTTTTGTCCCAATACGGAAACATAATCTTCAGCACGTGCTTTCGCATCTTTCATTGCAAGTTTTCTGGCTGCTGTTTTGTGGATTTCGATTTGTGACGAACGGAATTCCACAGTGCTGATTTTGTTGATTCCCGAATCGACCAAACCTTCCATCAATCCGTCGTAGAGGTTTAAATCTTTGAGTAAAATCTCGATGGTTTGCGTGGCGAGGTAATTGTATTTCTTTTTATCGTAATCGTATTGCGGGTTTAGCGAAATGCGTTTGGTTTGCACATCGGCCGCAGGAAGTTTGGATTTTCTGATGAACTGCACCACTTTTTCCACAGCGATGTCGTTTTGTTTTTTGACATCCTGGGCGTTGTTTCCTTTGGTTTCAACCGATACCGAAATGAATGCCTGATCAGGAACAACTTTTACTTTTCCTTCGCCAGCTACAGACACGAGCGGCATTGGTTTTACGAATTCCTGAGCCTGTGCCATTGTGGCAAGCGCGGCAAACAGGATGATGAATGTTTTTTTCATGGTGATTTTGTTTAATTGATAATTGTGAAACGATTTCGGCGCGAGCCTTCCAAATGTTGTGCCATTAAAGCTTTCCGAGTCGGTCCATAATAAAAAGAATTGCGATCGGAATGGCTAAAAGCACGACCATCAGCGTGTTATCCGTTAACATTTGCGGCTCTTTTATCAGTGTGATGACATATCCGCCAATCGCGCCGCCAAAGTGTGCGGTGTGACCAATGTTGTCATTTTTGGCACGCATTCCGTAAATGGAATACAGCAAATATCCGATTCCGAAAATGTAAGCCGGGATTGGAATTGGGATGAAAAACAAATACAAACTCATATCGGGCTGCAACAAAATCGCCGAATACAAAATTCCGGTAACCGCGCCTGAGGCACCGATGGCACGGTAACTGTAATCGTCTTTGTGAAAAATCAGCGTCAGCAAACTGCCAAAAATAAGGCTTCCGATATAAATCAGCAGAAAGGAAATGTCGCCGAGATAACCCACAACTACCGGCGCAAAAAAGTACAATGTCAGCATATTGAAAAACAAATGCCCGATATCCGCATGTAAAAAAGCCGACGAAAACATCCGGATTTGCTCGCCTGCGCGGATGCTTCCGATGTGAAATTCGTATTTTCGGAAAAATGCCAGGTCGTTAAAACCTTTAAAGCTGATGATGATGTTGAGCGCAATAATGACAATCAGGATGATATTCATAGGATTTTTATATAGCTGTAAAAATAGAAATTGTTTTTGTGGTTTTGTTAAATTGGCGGTTCAAAAGTCATTTAAATGTATATTTGCTAAAAATCTAACGCATGCAATTTTTACTTTTCATTATGGTGTATCCGCTGTTGTGGTGCATTTCTATTCTTCCTTTCCGATTGCTGTATTTTTTCTCTGATATCGTTTATCTGCTGGTTTATTATATTATTGGTTACCGAAAATCGACCGTGAGGCACAATCTTGAAATGGCTTTTCCAGACCTTTCGAGTGCGGAAAGGCTCAAAATTGAAAAAGATTCCTACCACCATTTGTGCGACATGTTTCTTGAAATGATTAAAACGCTTACGATATCCGACAGGGAAATCAGCAAAAGATTCACATTTTCGAATCTCGAAGTTTACACCGATCTCGAGAAAAAAGGAAAAAGCATTGCGTTGATGCTCGCCCATTACGCCAGTTACGAATGGGTAATTTCGATGAATCATCATATCAAATTCAAAGGTTTTGCGATTTATAAAAAGATTGCCAATCCGCATTTTGACAAACTGGTGCGCGACATCCGTTCCAAGTTTAAAGCGACGCTGATCACGACCAAAGAAACGATTCCGACAATTCAATCCAACGAAAAAAACCATATTTTAGGTGTGTACGGATTTGCCAGCGACCAATCGCCCAAAGCCTCGAAAGCGTATCATTGGACCACATTCATGAATATTAAAACGCCGGTCCACACTGGTGCGGAGATGCTTGCGAAAAGATTCGACATGAACGTAATTTTCCTTCGCGTCAAGAAAATCAAACGCGGTTATTATGAAGCTGGTTTTGAAGTGCTGTCGGAAAATTCCAAATCGGTTCCCGATTATCAGGTCACAGATCATTTCTTAAGGCTTGTGGAAGAACAAATTCACGAATTTCCGGCTTATTATCTTTGGACACACAAGCGCTGGAAACATTCCGACACAAATTAACACTGTTAAACTTGCTGAAAAGTTTGGTTGCTTCCAACGTGCTTGTTAAATTTACAATTCTATAAAGTGTCGCCCGTATGACCAGATTGCCTTTAAACATTAATACATTCAGCAGAAATATTTCTTTCTGTTGCAATTGCATTTGCTGTTTTGGTCTGCTCTGTTGTATGCGGTGATGTAATTTTTTCTTTTAAAATGAAACAGCTTTCCGATACAACACGGAAAGCTGTTTTTTTTTTTGTTTCAACCCTTAAAAAAACAACTATGAACCAAATAAACTACCTTGCTTTTGCCATTCCGGCTTTTTTTATTTTTGTTTACATTGAATACAAAGTCACTGCCTATCGCAAGAAAAAGGACATTTTTAAATTCGAAAGTTCGGTATCAAACCTCAGTATCGGAATCGCCGAAAGGTTGCTGAATCTTTTTATCGCAGCAAGTTTTTACGAACTTTTCAAATGGGTTTATGCCAATTATGCGCTGTTTTCAATTCCGAACAATTGGTTCGTCTGGATCGTTTTGTTGCTCGCTACAGATTTCGTCTGGTATTGGTACCATCGGTTCGGACACGAAGTCAACATCCTTTGGGCGGCGCATATCGTCCACCATCAGAGTGAAGAATTTAACCTGACGGTTTCGGCGCGAATTACGACTTTTCAAGCGATCATCCGCGGATTTTTCTGGTGTGCGTTGCCACTTTTGGGCTTTGATCCTTTTATGGTGTTGACAATTTTAGTAGTTCATGGCGCCTATTCTTTTTTTACGCATACGCAGCTCGTTGGCAAACTCGGATGGATCGAACATTTCCTGGTTACGCCTTCCATCCATGGCGTTCACCATGCTTCCGACGAGAAATATCTGGACAAAAATTACGGAGACGTATTTGTATTTTGGGATAAAATGTTTGGAACTTTCCAACGCGAAGAGGAAAAACCAACCTATGGACTCACACATCCTTTAAAAAGCCACAGTTTTCTTTGGCAACATTTTCATTATTATCTTGAAATCGCTTCCGCGTACAAAAAAGCGCACGGATTCAGGAACAAATGGAATATTGTATTCGGCGGGCCGGCTTATATGGATCAGGAAATCAGGCCGGAACTTGAAAAAATGTTTCTTCAGGATCGGAAAAACCTCAGACAATGCCGCTTTAAATTCCGGAATTACATTTACGCGCAATTGGCTTTTAGCGTGTCGCTGTTAACTGTTTTCACCGCATTTTACCAACAGACAGAACCGATTGAAAGAATAACGGTAGTTTCATTGATCATGGTAACATTAATCAACTGCGGCGCATTACTCGAACAGCGGAAATGGATTTATTACCTGGAATACTTCAGATTGTCGGTACTGTTTGTTTACGTTTCCGTTTGGTTTGAATCGGAAGAATTATTCCTGTTGCTGACTTTAGGATTATTCGCCATTCATCATTTATTTTCACTCGAGCGCTTGTATGGAAAATATGTCATGCAATACGAAGCGATTCCCCAGAACTGATTAGTTTTTAAACCAGTTTTCGACCAATTCCTTTTCGCAATGGAGGTTTAACTTGTGTAAAAATTCATTTGTAGTTTTGTTGTATTGGTAATCTTCAGCCCAATCCAAATGGTTTTCAGCCAATGCTTTAATGCTTTCGCAGACAAAACGGATTTCGTCATTTGTAGTCGTTGGATGAATCGACATCCGGATCCAACCTGGTTTTTGGATCAAATCGCCCAAAGTGATTTTTTTAGTAAGCGAATTTGATGTTTCCTGGTCAACGTGCAATAGATAATGGCCGTAAGTCCCGGCACAGCTGCAGCCACCGCGGGTTTGTATTCCAAATTTGTCGTTCAGCAATTTCACGCCAAGGTTAAAATGAAGTCCGTCAATATAAAAAGAAACCACGCCAAGCCTGTCCTGATGTTGTCCTGCGAGTATGTTAATATTCGGAACCGCGGAAAGTTCGTTAAACACATAATCCACAATTTCGTGTTCGCGCTTCAAGATATTCTCTACGCCCATTTGCTCTTTCAGATTGACCGCAAGCGCCGTTTTAATCACTTGTAAGAAACCTGGTGTTCCGCCATCTTCTCGGTCTTCGATATTGTCAACATATTTGTGCTCGCCCCACGGATTTGTCCAGCTTACGGTTCCGCCGCCCGGATGATCAGGAACCACATTTTTGTATAGCTTTTTATTGAAAACCAGTACGCCCGAAGTTCCGGGACCGCCAAGGAATTTGTGTGGAGAAAAGAAAATCGCGTCGAGGTAACTTTCCGGATCTTCAGGATGCATGTCGATTTTGACATAAGGCCCGGAACACGCAAAATCCACAAAACACAATCCATTGTTGCGGTGCATGAGCTTCGCGACTTTATAATAAGGCGTTTTGATTCCGGTCACATTCGAACAAGAAGTGATTGATGCAATTTTTAATTTGCGGTCTTTGTATTGTTTGAGCAGTTCGGTAAAATTGTCCATACAAAAAAGCCCTTTTTCGCAAGCCGGAACGACCACGACATCGGCAATGGTTTCGAGCCAGGAAGTCTGGTTTGAGTGGTGTTCCATATGCGAAATAAACACCACCGGTTTATTTTGTTCCGGAATATTAATCAGGTGTTTCAGGTTTTCAGGAACTTTGAGTCCGAGAATGCGTTGGAATTTGTTGATTACGCCCGTCATTCCCGTTCCGTCGGTGATCAGAATATCGTCAAGTCCGGCATTCACATGGCGTTTGATGATTTTTCTCGCATGGTGATAAGCCATCGTCATTGCGGTTCCGGATACTGTCGTTTCGGTATGCGTGTTGGCAACAAAAGGGCCAAATTCGTTCATCAGTTTTTCCTCAATCGGGCGGTAAAGCCTTCCACTCGCAGTCCAGTCGGTGTAAATGATTTTTTTTCTGCCAAAAGGCGAATCAAATTCCTGTTCGATTCCGATAATATTGTCGCGATATTGCTGGAAATATTGCTCAAGTTCCGTGCTCAAAGTTTTATCTGCTGTAATCATACTGACGATTTTTGGAAAATGTAAAGATAATCTTTTTTAAAAACTGCGACGATGCGTCTAAATTTAATATTGGTAAACGATTCTAAAAGATTTTTATTGGATTTGTCAGAAATCGGCACGCAAAATCTTACAAAAGCAAAACGCTCACCGCTTTAAATTTGCATTTATACCGATTCTTAATAGTTGCAAAGTTTCTAAAAAGGATTGATCAGATAAACAAATAACTATCATTCAAATAAAACAAAATCAACAAGTTGGACGGTTGCAAATTTTCAGTCACCTTTCCAATCTCAAAATGAAATCGAAAATTACAGAAAATATGTACTTCCAAATTTCAAAAAAGCAGTATCGGAATTCCTAAAATTTTGATAACAATTTCCAAATAACTGCTGTGTTGCTGATTTTTTTCTATTTTTGAGACAATCATTAAATACCACCACGAATGATTAGAAAATATCCTAATGAAACATTTAAGGAAATTGACATCGATAAATCTTTGAAATTTCGATATGCAATTTCCAATAAAGGCAGGCTTGTAAGTTTCGTCGACCGCATCGAAGACGGAAATTTGTTGAAAGGCAGCCTGGCCGACGGTTATAAAATTTTCCGGTACAAACTTCGCGATGGCGAGAAAGTGATCAACAAATATTTGTTTTTCTATAAACTTGTCGCACAGTATTTTATTCCGAAAAAATCTGACGAGCAAACCCATGTTCTGCATTTGGATTATGTAAGGGACAACGATAGCGATACCAATTTGCGTTGGGCAACCTACCAGGAAATGCTTGATCATGCCAACAAAAGTCCGCATGTACTTCAAGCGCGTAAGAATCTGGTTGAACACAACCTAAAAGCAGACGGAAAAAAACTGACATCCACAAAAGTGATTCTGATCAAAACGCTACTCAAAAACCCAAACAGAACCACGCGTTTAAAAATGCTGGCGAAACAATTTGGGATCAGTGAAACGCATTTGAAGAGGATTCAGAATGGCGAAAACTGGGGCCATATTATCGTCTGATTCAAATTGAAATCGGTGTTTTGAGCTCAATACAATAAAAAAATCCGGCGTAAAACCGGATTTTTTTTGCTGCGCAAACGATGCATTATTAATTATTAACTAGTAATTATTAATTGATTCCCGCAATCACTTTAATTTCGTCAATAATCCTTAAAGCCAAATCATTTGCAGCCTCTTGTGTCGCTGCTTCGGTGTAAATCCTGATGATCGGTTCTGTATTTGATTTTCTTAAATGCACCCAATTTTCGGCAAAATCAATTTTTACGCCGTCAATGGTTTTTATATCTTCGTTTTTATATTTTTCAGTCATCGCTTCTAAAATCGCATCCACATCGATTTGCGGCGTGAGCTCGATTTTGTTTTTGCTCATATAATATTCCGCATACGTTTTGCGCAATTCTGAAACTTTCATTTTTTTGTTGGCCAAATGTGTTAAAAACAACGCCACGCCAACCAAACTGTCGCGCCCGTAATGCAATTCCGGATAAATAATTCCGCCATTTCCTTCTCCGCCAATAACCGCATTGTTCTTTTTCATCAGTTCAACCACGTTCACCTCGCCTACTGCGCTGGCTTCATACGTTCCGTTGTGCAGGTTCGTTACGTCGCGCAACGCCCGTGACGACGACATATTGGAAACCGTATTTCCCGGAGTTTTACTCAGTACATAATCGGCGACGGCCACCAAAGTATATTCTTCGCCAAACATTTCGCCGTCTTCGCTGATGAATGCCAAACGATCGACATCGGGATCAACAACGATTCCGAGATCGGCTTTTTCTTTGACAACCAATTCAGAAATATCGGTTAAATGTTCTTTCAAAGGTTCTGGATTGTGCGGAAAATGACCGTTTGGCTCGCAATACAGTTTCACGACTTCAACACCAAGACAATCCAGTAAACTCGGGATAATAATTCCGCCCGAAGAATTGACGCCATCGACGACAACTTTAAATTTCGCGGCCTTGATCGCTTCCACATCAACTAAAGGCAGGTTCAGCACTTCATCAATGTGAATGTCCATGTAAGCATCATTTTTGACGATTTCGCCAAGCGAATCCACATCTGAAAAATCAAAGGCTTCATTTTCGGCAATGTCTAGGATTTTTGCGCCTTCGGCTCCGCTTAAAAATTCGCCTTTTTCATTCAGCAATTTCAAGGCGTTCCATTGTTTCGGATTGTGCGATGCGGTTAAAATAATACCGCCATTGGCTTTTTCCAATGGAACAGCGATTTCTACCGTTGGCGTAGTTGACAAACCCAAATCGATTACATCAATGCCCAATCCAATGAGCGTATTTACCACCAAATTGTGAATCATTGGTCCAGAAATCCTCGCGTCGCGCCCAATGACAACGGTCAGTTTTTCTTTATCTGAATAATTCTTGAGCCAGGTTCCGTATGCCGAAGCAAATTTTACGGCATCAACCGGAGTTAAATTGTCGCCGGTTTTCCCGCCAATGGTTCCGCGGATTCCTGAAATGGATTTTATTAAAGTCATTTTTGTGTACGATTTTGGATTCTTTGGCAAATATAAAAAAGTTAAAGAGTTGCCGGACCGCTGAGTGGCAAAGTTTTTAAAAGTTTCTTATATTTACGCAAACCGCTCAGGAACTCAGTTTCTCAGCCACTCAGCCACGCTAAAATGAACTTCCTCGCGCACATTTACCTTTCAAATGACAACGACTACATTAAAATCGGGAACTTTATAGCAGACAGTATTCGCGGAAAACATTACGACCATTTGCCGGCTGACATCCAGAAGGGCATTATTTTACACCGCGCGATCGACACTTTTACCGATTTGCATCCCGTGTTTCGGCAGAGTACCAAACGGTTGCATGAGCGCTACCATCATTATGCGGGCGTGATCGTCGATATTTTTTATGATCATTTCCTTGCAAAAAACTGGTCGAAATATTCAAATGAGGATCTTGGTGATTTTGCCGAAAATTTTTACCAGATTTTACGAGACAATACGGTATTTTTAAATGAAAAAATCCTCGGAATGATGCCCTATCTGATTAAACAGAACTGGCTTTTCAACTATCAGTTTAAGGATGAAATTGCGCGAACGTTACGCCAAATGGACCAACGCACCAAAAACAATTCGCAAATGCAATTCTCGATTGAAGAACTACAGGAATTTTATACTGATTTCGAGAATGAATTCACGATTTTTTTCGAAGAATTAAGGGCTTACGCCAATGAAAAACTGCAGACTTTATGAGACACTTTATTATTCCATTTTTATTCATTACTTCTATTTGCATGGCACAAACCGGACTTGTTACCCAAAAAGCGATGGTCGTTTCTGCGCGTGAAGAAGCTTCTAAAATTGGCTCCGATATTATGAAACAAGGCGGAAACGCTTTCGACGCAATGATTGCCACCGAACTCGCATTGGCTGTAGCCTACCCTTTTGCAGGAAACCTTGGCGGCGGCGGATTTATGGTCTACCGAGAATCGAACGGCAAAACCGGATCGCTCGATTACCGCGAAAAAGCGCCATTAGCCGCGACAAAAAACATGTATCTCGATGAAAATGGAAATGTGATTCCGGGAAAAAGTACCGAAAGTGCGTTTGCGGTCGGAATTCCGGGAACAATTGCAGGAATGTTCGAAGTGCATAAAAAATTCGGTTCTCTGGCCATGTCGACAATTTTAAAACCGGTCATTGCTTTGGCAGAAAAAGGCGTCGTGATGACTGAAAATCAATTGCGTCAAACCAACGATCACAAAACAGCAATAGTCCGTTTAAATGGCGATCAGACTTTATTTTCAAAAGATTTTAAAGTTGGTGACCTGGTCAAATATCCTGCATTGGCCGAAACCTTAAAACGCATCTCAAAAAACGGACGCGACGAATTTTACAAAGGCGAAACCGCTAAAAAACTGGTGGCTTATTTACAGCAAAAAGGCGGAATCGTAACATTAGAAGATTTGTCAAACTACCAGGCAATCTGGCGCAAACCGATTGCTTTTAAATACCGCGATTTGCAAATCATTTCCATGGCGCCTCCGAGCAGCGGCGGGATTTGCCTGGCGCAGATCCTGAAAATGATCGAACCTTTTGAAGTGGCAAAACTCGGACACAATTCGCCAAAATACATCCAATTGCTGACTGAAGCCGAACGCCGTTCTTACGCTGATAGAAATTTTTATCTCGGCGATCCCGATTTCGTCAAAATTCCGCAAAAGCAATTGCTCGATCCCGAATATCTGAAGCAACGCATGTCTGATTTTACGTTTGAAAAAGCAACCAAATCTTCAGACGTTGCAAAAGGAAATATTACTTTTTCGGAAAGCAATGAAACCACGCATTATTCGATTTTAGACGCAAAAGGCAATGCAGTTTCGGCAACGACAACGTTAAACGGCGCGTTCGGGTCCAAGTTGTATTGTGACGAACTCGGGTTTTTCTTAAATAACGAAATGGACGATTTTAGCTCGAAACCGGGAACCGCAAATTCATACGGACTAATTGGCGCTGAAGCCAATGCCATTGCACCTGAAAAACGCATGCTGAGTTCGATGACGCCAACTATAGTTGAACGTAACGGCGAATTGCTGATGGTATTGGGAACGCCCGGTGGTTCAACGATTATCACGTCAGTATTGCAGACAATTTTAAATGTATCTGAATTTAAAATGACCATGCAGGATGCAGTCGACGCGCCGCGATTTCACCATCAATGGCTGCCCGACAACATTTCGTTTGAACCCAAACGCTTTTCAAACGAGACCATCAATTCGCTGACGCAGAAAGGCTACCAAATTAATGAGAAAATTTGGCCGATCATTGGAAAAGTCGATGCGATCCTGGTTTTGCCTGACGGAAAACGCGAAGCCGGAGCCGATCATCGCGGTGATGACAAAGCATACGGATTTTAATCTTTTTAGTTGACAAACCGGTTTCAAAAAGCTAATTTTGCTTCCCTTTACAACGAAACGACAAATGCTCAGAAAAACACTCCGGAATTTTGAAAAATGGCTGCTCTGGGGCCAAAACAAGCTCACCAATAAGCAGTTCATTTTCCTGTCTGCGGTGATCGTTGGCGTTTCGGCGGCGTTTGCGGTGATTGTGTTGAAGACATTTGCGCATTCGGTTTTTAGGTTTGCGACTTACATCAATGGAATTCTGAAACTCAGTTTTATCAATTCGGTGTTGCCCATTGTTGGGATTTTACTGACCGTTTTTGTCGTAAAAAGAATCCTTGGCGGAACAATTGAAAAAGGAACTTCACAGATTTTATACGCGGTCGCGAAAAAAGCAAGCATCATTCCGAAAAAACAGATGTACGCTCAGATCATCACGAGTTCGTTAACGGTTGGTCTTGGTGGTTCGGCCGGACTTGAAAGCCCGATCGTAATCACCGGTGCGGCATTCGGATCAAACTACGCGCAACAATACCGGTTGAGTTACAAAGACCGGACTTTACTAATTGGTTGTGGTGTCGCAGCCGGAATCGCAGCAGCATTCAACGCACCGATCGCCGGAGTTTTGTTTGCGATTGAAGTCTTATTGGTCGATGTCAGCATTGCCGCATTTACCCCTATTATGATTGCTGCTGCAACCGGCGCGCTGGTTTCGGCAATCGTTTTGGACGAAACGGTTTTGCTGTCTTTCAAATCACAACAGACTTTTGACTTTCACAACATCCCATTTTATATTTTACTGGGCGTTTTTACCGGATTGATCTCGATTTTTTATTCCCGGAATTTCCAGAGAACCGAACATTTTTTCGCAAGATTGAAATTGACTCCGTATAAAAAGGCGATTTTTGGCGCATCGTTTCTGGCATTGATCATTTTTGTGTTTCCGACACTTTTTGGTGAAGGTTACGAAAGCATCAAAACCTTATCAGACAGTGATCCCGGAGTCCTTTTGGAAAACACATTATTCAAAGATTTTCGCGACAACAACTGGGTTTTGCTGTTGTTCGTTGGCGCGACGATGATGCTCAAGGCGTTCGCTACAGGAATTACGCTTGGAAGCGGAGGAAACGGAGGAAATTTTGCGCCTTCCCTATTTTTGGGTTCATACGCCGGATTTTTCTTTTCAAAAATTTTGAATTTAACCGGACTAACGAAACTTCCTGTCAGCAATTTCACAATGGTCGGTATGGCCGGAATTTTGAGCGGATTGTTTCATGCGCCTTTGACCGCAATCTTCCTTATCGCAGAAATTACGGGCGGTTACGGACTAATGATTCCGCTGATGATGGTCGCTTCGATTAGTTTTGCGATCTCGAAAAGGTTTGAGAAGCATTCGCTTGACGTAAAAGGATTGGTCAAAAAAGGACACGTTTTTACCAGCAATAAGGATACGAATATTTTGAATGTACTCGAAACGGAAAAGATCATACAAACCGATTATTTGACGGTTCCGCCAGACGAAAATTTAGAAAAACTGGTCGATTTGATTTCACATTCCAATCAGGTTATTTTTGCCGTGGTCAATAAAGAAAAGGAGTTGCTCGGCGTTATTTATTTTAATGATGTACGCGAAATCATATTCAGCAATTTCAAAGTCAAATACACGCCAATTCATGAAGTGATGACGCAACCAGTTGAAATTGTCCTGTCGACCGACAGCATGGAAACGGTCATGAATAAATTTGAACGCGCTAAAATTGCGTTTCTTCCCGTAACCAAACAGGGAAAATATTACGGATTTATTTCAAAAGCGAATGCGCTTGAAGCCTATCGCGACAAATTGAAATCGATGACTTTCGAATAAATTTATAAACTTTTCAATATCTAATATGTATAAAAAATTACTTAGCGCGGTTTTATTCGCGACAGCTGTTACAATTCAAGCTCAGGAGTCCGATAGTGAACAATCTGCGGCAAGCGTCGAAAAATCAGTTTTTAGTGTGCAAACCGGACTTGTTGGCATTTGGGCAAATAACGAACTCCGCTTGTCGAACCAATTTGCCTTGCGAACAGAAATCGGCCTCGAACTGTTGTCTTTTGACAATGCTTACACCGATGAAACCAAATACGGTGCAGCGCCAAGCATTTCCGTAGAACCAAAATGGTATTACAACTTGGAAAAACGGGTTCGAAAAGGCCGAAATATCGCAGGAAACAGTGGAAATGCATTTTCTGTCAGGATTAATTATTTATCTCCAAACGCATTTTTGATCTCAGAAATTGAAAATTACAAAGGCGTTGACCAACTCAATATCATTCCGAAATGGAGCATTAGACGTGTTTATGGAAAACATTTTATTTTCGAAACCGGATTCGGGCTTGGACCTGTAATCGCTATCGGAAAATATGCGAAATATGTAGATACTGGTGATGTTTATGTAGACCTTCACGCCCGGATCGGATACTGTTTTTAACAAAATCTTACTTAACCGCCTGATTGAAAGAACGGATCAAAACGCTAACTTTGCTTCCGACTTATTCGGAATTGCAAAAAAAATATGCCTGAAATAGAAAACAATATAGAAGTATTGGGCGCACGCGTCCACAATCTCAAAAACATAGACGTTTCGATTCCAAGGGAAAAACTGGTTGTCATTACCGGACTTTCCGGCTCGGGAAAATCGTCGTTGGCATTTGACACCATTTACGCCGAAGGCCAACGCCGTTATGTGGAAACTTTTTCTGCGTATGCACGTCAGTTCCTTGGCGGATTGGAACGTCCGGACGTAGATAAAATCGACGGATTATCTCCGGTTATTGCGATCGAACAAAAAACGACAAGTAAAAGTCCGCGCTCAACCGTTGGAACCATTACTGAAATTTACGATTTCCTGCGTTTGCTTTACGCCCGCGCTGCCGATGCGTACAGTTACAATACTGGCGAAAAAATGGTCAGTTACAGTGACGACCAGATCAAAGAACTGATCATCGAGAATTTCATTGGCAAACGCATTAACATTTTGGCACCGGTCATTCGCGCCAGAAAAGGACACTATGGTGAATTGTTCCAGCACATTGCCAAACAGGGATTTTTGCGTGTTCGCGTCAATGGTGAACTTAAGGAAATCACTGCCGGAATGAAACTTGACCGTTACAAAACGCACGATATTGAAATCGTGATCGACCGAATGCTCGTAGAAGACACGCCTGAAAACGATACGCGTTTGTCCGACAGCATCAAAACAGCGATGTATCATGGTGAAGATATTTTGATGGTTTTAGATCAGGATACGAATGAAGTGCGGTTTTTCAGCCGGAATTTAATGTGTCCGTCAACCGGGATTTCGTATCAGAATCCGGAGCCGAATTTGTTTTCGTTCAATTCGCCCAAAGGCGCTTGCGAACATTGCAACGGACTCGGAACTGTCAATGAAATCAACCTTAAAAAAATCATTCCGAATCCGAAATTGTCAACCAAACATGGTGGTTTTGCGCCTTTGGGCGAATATAAAAATTCGTGGATCTTTAAGCAATTGGAGATTATTGGAGAAAAATTTAAGTTCAAACTGACAGATCCGGTTGAAAAAATTTCAGAAGAAGCCATGGACGTGATCCTGAACGGCGGCAAGGAAAAATTTGCGGTCGAATCGAAAACACTCGGCGTGACCAAAGAATACAAAATTGAGTTTGAAGGCATTTCCGCATTCATCAAAAACCAATTCAACGATAGCGAATCGACTACGATCAAACGCTGGGCGAAGGAGTTTATGGATGAGATCGAATGTCCGGTTTGCGACGGTTCGCGGCTTAAAAAAGAATCGTTGTATTTTCGGATTGACAATAAAAATATCGCCGATTTATCGGGAATGGACATTTCAGATTTGACCGTTTGGTTTGACAAATTGGACAAACATTTATCAGACAAGCAAAAGTTAATCGCAACTGAAATTATCAAAGAAATCCGCGACAGATTGCACTTTTTAGTTAATGTCGGGCTCGAATATTTATCGATCAGCAGAAGTTCCAAATCGCTTTCGGGCGGCGAAGCGCAACGCATCCGATTGGCAACGCAAATTGGTTCGCAGCTCGTGGGCGTACTTTACATATTGGACGAACCAAGTATCGGTTTACACCAACGCGACAATGAAAAACTGATCAAATCGCTCGAGCAATTGCGCGACATCGGGAACTCGATTATTGTGGTTGAACACGATAAAGACATGATTGAACGTGCCGATTACGTGATCGACATTGGCCCAAGAGCCGGAAAATTTGGCGGTGAAATCATCAGCATCGGAACTCCGGCCGAAACGCTCAAACACCATACTTTGACCGCCCAATACATGAACGGCGAACTCAAGATCGAAGTGCCGAAAAAACGCCGCGAAGGCAACGGAAAAGCCATGAAACTGACCGGCGCAACGGGAAACAACCTCAAAAATGTTTCCATTGAATTGCCGCTTGGAAAACTGATTTGCGTGACCGGAGTTTCGGGAAGTGGAAAATCGACGTTGATCAATGAGACGTTGTATCCGATTTTGAACGAATTTTATTTCAACGGTGTCAAAAAACCGAAACCATATAAGAAAATCGAAGGTTTGGAACATATCGACAAAGTGATTGACATTGACCAAAGTCCGATTGGCAGAACGCCAAGATCAAATCCGGCGACATATACCGAAGTTTTTTCGGAGATCCGGAATCTGTTTACGATGACTTCTGAAAGTATGATTCGCGGTTATAAAGCCGGACGTTTCAGCTTCAACGTCAAAGGCGGAAGATGCGAAACCTGTGAAGGTTCTGGCGTGCGAACAATCGAAATGAACTTTCTTCCAGATGTTTATGTCGAATGTGAAACCTGCCAGGGCAAACGTTTCAACCGCGAAACTTTGGAAATCCGTTTCAAAGGCAAATCAATTTCGGATGTTTTGGATATGACTGTTGATGAAGCAGTTCCGTTTTTTGAGAACATTCCGAAAATCCATAGAAAGATTAAGACGATTCAGGATGTTGGATTGGGTTACATTACGCTTGGACAGCAAAGCACGACGCTTTCGGGCGGTGAAGCGCAGCGGATCAAATTGGCCACTGAATTGTCTAAAAAAGACACCGGGAATACCTTTTACATTATGGACGAACCGACAACAGGTTTGCATTTTGAAGACATTCGCGTATTGATGGAAGTCATCAACAAACTTGTTGATAAAGGCAATACAATTTTGATCATTGAGCACAATATGGACGTGATTAAACTCGCCGATTACATTATTGACATTGGCCCGGAAGGCGGAAAAGGCGGCGGAACTGTGGTTGCGAAAGGCACTCCGGAAGAAGTGGCGAAGGTGAAGAAAAGTTACACTGCGGAATTTTTGAAGAAAGAACTTGTTTAAATAATATTTAAAGTGAACAATTAATAATGAAATTGTTTGCGTTTAATTGGTGTTTTGAAAAAAAGTTTATCTTCGCAGGCTTTTTATTAATTAATAATGAATAATGAATAATTAATAGTTGATAATTAGCTTAGTTTAGAAAATGGAACGCAGATCACGCGGATAAACGCGGATTTCTTTACGAAACTAAAGTCCTAGCCCTGATTGAAATGGAAATCCTTTTTTGCAGCGCAGCGGAAAAAAAGATTGTAATGGAAAGCAGGAAATAGCTCCCGAAAATATATATACAAACTGAATAATTATTAATTGTTAATTATTCATTATTAACTGAAAAACATGAGATTACAGGATTTTGACAATGACGAAGACAAAGTCATTCAGGACAAATTGAAGCAGAAACCGTGGAATGAAATCCGTACCAATGACAGTTGGGCGATTTTCAAGATCATGTCGGAATTTGTGAATGGTTATGAAAATATGGGAAGAATTGGGCCTTGCGTTTCGATTTTCGGATCGGCGCGAACGAAACCCGACGATCATTTTTATTTGCTGGCCGAGAAAATTGCCTTTAAAATCAGTAAAGCCGGATATGGTGTGATTACTGGCGGCGGGCCTGGAATTATGGAAGCCGGGAATAAAGGGGCGCATTTTGGCGGTGGAACATCTGTCGGACTGAACATTGAATTGCCGTTTGAGCAGCATTTTAATCCGTATATCGACCACGACAAGAATTTGAATTTCGATTATTTCTTCGTCAGGAAAGTCATGTTTGTGAAATATTCACAGGGATTTGTAGTGATGCCTGGCGGATTCGGGACTTTGGACGAAATGTTTGAAGCGATTACGCTGATCCAAACCAAGAAAATCGCAAAGTTTCCGATCATTTTAGTCGGGACCGAATTCTGGTCGGGATTGCTCGATTGGATCAAAACGACGCTGATCGACAACAAATACATCAATCCGGACGACCTAAACCTCATAAAAATCGTAGATACAGAAGATGAAGTGGTTGATGTTCTGGACAAATTCTACAAGAAGTACGACTTGAGTCCGAATTTTTAAATCAAAAGCTGTTTCACGACAGCTTTTTTTTGTGGTTTATAAAGATTGTCTTAATTTGGAAGCTTCAGAATACCATAAAACATACATTAACGTTATGTTTTGCTAATTGAAAAAGAATTCTTTGAAGTCATTTATAAAAATTGCTGTTTTAATCATTGCCCTTTTTTCGGGATCCGTGCTTCGGGCGCAACACCATTCGAAACTGGCTGTCGATGTGAATTCGCGTGACCATACGTTAAATGTTGTTCAGGAACTGGAATTTTTCAACCAATCGAAAGATACGCTCGACAACATTGTGTTGAATGACTGGAACCATTCTTATTTTCATAAAAATTCGCTTTTGGGCAAACGTTTTTCGGATGAATTTGTGCGCAGTTTTCATCTCGCCGGAGAAAAAGACCGCGGCAATACGTCGGACATTGTGATCGCCGACGCCAATAAATTACCACTTTTGTGGCGTCGTGTTGAAAACCAGTCGGATCTTATCGAAATCAATTTTCCGGAAAAAATCCTTCCGGGCGCGAAGGTTTTGATTCATCTGACGTACAAAGTCAAGGTTCCGAGCGACCAGTTTACCAAATACGGTTTCGACAGCAAAGGAAACCTCACACTTAAAAATTGGTTCCTCACTCCTGCCCGATTTGAAAACCATGATTTCATTCGCTACAGCAATGCCAATCTGGATGACATCACGAATGGTATTTCGGATTATGACCTGACGTTAAATGTTCCTGCGACTTTATTTGCCAATTCTGATCTGGATTTAATTTCCAAAGACACGAATATGAATGCGTCGACATATGTTTTTAACGGAAAAAACCGAAACGATTTCAGTTTGTACCTTTATCGGAATGACAACTTCTATAGTTTCAAAAACAGTTCGGCAGATGTGGTTACGAACCTGACAGAGAACAAATTAACAGATATTGAAAAGGCAATTGTCATTGACCGGATCGTAAATTTTGTCGGACAGCAAATTGGACAGTATCCAAACCAGAAAATTACGGTTTCGCAGGTGGATTACGAGCGAAATCCGTTTTATGGATTGAACCAGTTGCCGTCGTTCATTAGTCCGTTTACAAACGAATTCATGTATGAACTCAAATTCCTGAAAACCTACACCAACAATTTCATCAAAAACAGTCTTTTTCTCGATGCACGCAAAGACAACTGGATTTACGACGCGATTCAAATGTATGTGATGATGCGCTATATTGACGAATTTCATCCCGGCGGAAAAATGATGGGAAGCCTTGCCAAATGGAAGATTTTGCGTGGTTACAACATCATCAATTTGCAATTCAACGAACAATACAGCTATTATTACATGCTGATGGCGCGTAAAAATCTCGACCAGCCATTAGGAGATTCCAAGGAAACGCTGATCCGTTTCAACGAGCGCATTGCTTCAAAATACCGCGCCGGACTGAGTTTGAAATACCTTGACAATTTTTTAAATCACGATGTTGTTCCCAAAACCATTCACGAATTTTACACTTCAAATTTGAAAAAACAAACAGACAGGGCCGATTTTGAGAACCGGTTGAAAACAAATTCGGGCAAAAACATCGATTGGTTTTTCAATACGATTATCGATTCTCGTGAGATCGTAGATTACAAATTTGGAAAGGTTACCAAAACATCCGACAGCATTACTTTTTCTATTAAAAACCGCACAGGAACCGCCGTTCCGATTCCGGTTTACGGACTTAAAGACAGGCAAATTGTTTTTAAAGACTGGTTTGAAAACATTAAAACCGACAGCACTTTTACCGTTCCCAGGAAAGACGCTGACAAAATCGTGCTGAATTATAAAAATGAAGTTCCCGAATACAACCTTCGGAACAACTGGCGTTCGCTGAAAGTATTTTTGGGAAATGACCGGCCGTATAAATTTGCGTTTTTAAAAGATTTGGAAGACCCGAATTACAACCAGATTTTGTACGTTCCGACAATAACGTACAACCTGTATGACGGACTTTCACCTGGCATTCGCTTCCACAATAAAACGCTGTTGGACAAACCTTTTAACTTTGATGTGAACCCGATTTACTCACCAAACACCAAATCGCTGACCGGAAGTTTTGCTTTTAGTGTAAACCAATACAACCGTGAAAGTGAGCTGTATAACATTCGCTACGGAGTGAGCGGCTCCTATTACCATTACGCGCCAGACGCGACTTACCTCAAATTCAATCCGACAGTACAAATGTTGATCCGTGAGAAGGATTTCCGGGACAACAGAAAGCAGGGATTCATATTTAAATACAACATCGTCAACAAGGAAAATTCGGTTTTTGTGGTCGATACAACGATGCAAAACTACTCCGTGTTTACGGCGAGATATTTCAATTCGAAAACGGAAATTACAAACCATGTAAACTTCAATACCGATGTGCAGCTGTCTGGAGATTTCGGAAAACTGGCAGGCGAAATCCAGTATCGGAAATTGTTCGACAACAACCGACAGGTCAATTTGCGCCTTTTTGCAGGAACATTTGTATACAATAAAACCAAAGATTCCGACTACTTCAACTTTGGAATTTCGAATCCGAACGATTATTTGTTTGAGTATAATTTCTTCGGAAGATCAGAAACTACAGGGATTTTCAGCCAGCAGATCATTTTGGCTGAAGGCGCGTTTAAATCCAAACTCATTCCCAAAAGTGCCAACCAATGGTTGGTGACGACCAATGCAAGTTTCAATATTTGGAACTGGATCGAAGTGTATGGCGACCTCGGATTGGTGAAGAATCACGGTTTCAGCGAAAAATTCATCTACGACAGCGGTATCAGGCTAAACCTGGTGACTGATTATTTTGAGTTGTACTTTCCGGTGTATTCCAACAATGGCTGGGAAATTTCGCAACCGCATTACAATGAAAAAGTCCGCTTTATCTTTACATTCAGTCCGAAAACACTCTTGAACCTTTTTACCCGGAAATGGTTTTAACCAAATCGCAATACTTGACTATTGTTTATCTAATCGACTAATTGGCTGACTATAATTCAAATAAAAAGTTCTAAATTCAAAATTATTTATCAATATCAAAATTATATCTGTTTTGGCATGGTGAAAATATCGACTTTTTGATTAAATTTGTTTCCTAAGCTAGAATTACCACATATGACACAGGCAGAAACCAATACCGCGCTTACTTTCGAAGATTTCAAAAAAGAAGTCCTTAACGATTATAAAATTGCTATTACCAGCAGGGAATGCAGTTTGCTTGGAAGACGCGAAGTATTAACGGGCAAAGCCAAGTTTGGAATTTTTGGCGATGGAAAAGAAGTGCCGCAACTCGCAATGGCGAAAGCTTTCCGAAACGGGGATTTCCGTTCAGGATACTATCGCGATCAGACGTTTATGATGGCGATTGGCGAAATGACGATCCAGCAGTTTTTCGCAGGTTTATATGGACATGCAGACATCAACCACGACCCTATGTCGGCCGGAAGGCAAATGGGCGGCCACTTCGCAACTCATAGTTTAAACGAAGACGGTTCTTGGAAAAACCTCACCCAACAAAAAAATTCAAGTGCCGATATTTCTCCGACTGCCGGGCAAATGCCCCGGTTACTTGGATTGGCACAAGCTTCAAAAATATTTCGTGAAGTCCCGGGAATCAACACCGATAAATTTTCGGTAAACGGAAATGAAATTGCCTGGGGAACGATTGGAAATGCCAGCACATCTGAAGGTTTATTTTTTGAAACCATCAATGCGGCCGGAGTTTTACAGGTTCCGATGGTCATGAGTGTCTGGGATGACGAATATGGAATTTCCGTCCATGCCAAACACCAAACAACAAAAGAAAGCATTTCGGAGATTCTGAAAGGTTTTCAGAGAGATGCCAAAAAAGGCTTTGAAATCATCAAAGTCAAAGGCTGGGATTATGCAGAATTGATCAGCGTATACGAAAGAGCCGCGAAGATTGCACGCGAAGACCATGTACCGGTTCTGATTCATGTGATCGAACTTACGCAGCCGCAAGGCCATTCGACTTCCGGTTCACACGAGCGGTATAAAAACGCCGAAAGACTGGAATGGGAAGGCGATTTCGATTGCATCAAACAGATGAAATCCTGGATGGAAACTTACAATATTGCGACTTCCGACGAACTGGACCAAATTGACGCCACTACAAGAAAAGAAGTCCTCGAAGGTAAAAAATCAGCTTGGACCGCATATACGCAACCCATTCAACACGAACAAACTGAACTTGTTAATTTGCTTGAAAGCATTGCCTCCTCAAGCGAAAACAAAGTTTTTATTCAAAAATACAGCAACGATCTTGCTTCGATCAAAGAACCGATTCGTAAAGATTTGCTGATTACGGCGCGAAAAGTGCTGCGCATGATCATTAAAGAACAAGGAAGGGAAAAACTAGCCACATGGATTTCGGAATATACTGAAAAAATCCAGCCGAAATTTAGCGCCAACCTGTTTTCTGAATCTGATCAAAATGTATTTTCTGTAAAGGAAGTGCTGCCGGAATTTGACGAAAACGCCGAAGATGTTGACGCGAGACTTGTAATCCGTGATAACTTTGACGCCATTTTCTCCAAACATCCTGAAGTGCTTATTTTTGGTGAAGATGCCGGAAATATTGGTGATGTAAACCAGGGACTTGAAGGCATGCAGGAGAAGTTCGGGGAATTGCGCGTGGCTGATGTCGGAATCCGTGAAGCAACAATTTTAGGACAGGGAATCGGAATGGCGATGCGTGGTTTGCGCCCGATCGCTGAAATCCAGTATCTCGATTATTTGCTTTACGCCATCCAGATTATGAGCGACGATTTGGCCACTTTACAATACAGAACGCGCGGAAAACAAAAAGCACCGCTGATTATTCGCACGCGCGGCCACAGGCTTGAAGGCATCTGGCATTCGGGTTCGCCAATGGGAATGATCATCAATGCCATTCGCGGCATTCACGTTTTGGTTCCGAGAAACATGACAAAAGCCGCCGGATTTTACAATACTTTGCTTGAAACCGACGAACCCGCTTTGGTTATCGAATGTTTGAACGGTTACCGCTTGAAAGAGAAAATGCCGACAAACCTTGGGCAATTCAAAACGCCAATTGGCGTGGTCGAAACGATCAAACAAGGAAATGACATTACGTTGGTTTCATACGGATCCACTTTAAGAGTCGCCGAACAGGCAGCAAAAGAATTGTTAGGAACCGGCATTGACTGCGAAATCATCGACATCCAGTCGTTATTGCCGTTTGACGTCAAACACGACATTTTAAAAAGCATCATGAAAACCAACCGATTGCTGGTGATTGACGAAGACGTCCCAGGCGGCGCATCGGCATACATTTTACAGCAAATTATCGAAGAACAAAACGCATACGATTTTCTCGACAGCAAACCGCAAACCCTTACTGCTAAAGCGCACAGGCCATCTTACGGAACTGACGGCGATTATTTTTCAAAACCTTCTGCTGAAGACATTTATGAAAAAGTGTACGGCATGATGAGTGAAGCCAATCCGGCAAAATTCCCGCCTTTATATTAATTTTTTTTCAAATAGAGATACCAACCCTTTCATTCGAGAGGGTTATTTTTTGCATAAAATTTTCACCTACCAACTTAAAATTCTTAACTTGTACAAACAACGATTAAAGCGAATGTTATGAAAAATATTTTTCTCGCCGCACTGCTTCTTTCAATGCTGGTATTGACGTCTTGCAGGAAAAAACCGGTTTTTCCCGTTGAGCCGCCATCGGTTCCTGTAAAGACGCCTCCGCCTGCTCTTCCAAAGAAAATTCCGGCTCCGGCAAAACCAACGTCGGGCAAAACAGAAATTGAAATCCGCACAAAATAAAACTCCGATTTAATAAAATCAGGTTAAAGTATTTCCCGATCCAAATAGGGTTGGGATTTTTTTATTTAAATTTAGGCATCTAAACAAAAAACATGAAGGCTTTCGAGAATTTCCTGCTGTCCATTCCCAATGTAAAAGTCATCGACAGCGGCAATTCGGATGAAAAATACATTTTGCTGGATTTATCGGCGACCAACACTGAGATCCAAAAAATTCCCGATGCATTGGCCTTTGAAAATCACATAGAAGAACACCTTTCTGCAAACCATGCGAAGGTAGCTTACGGCGGTTATAATGAGAAACGCACTTTGTACAAACGCAGCGAATTGTTTGATGACGCAGCTTTTGAAAAACGTGACATTCATATTGGAATGGATTTGTGGATCAAAGCCGGAACGGCTGTTTTAGCTGCTGTTGACGGCAAAATCCACAGTTTTGCGAATAATACCGGAATAGGAAATTACGGTCCGACGATTATCTTGGAACATCAATTTGAAAACCATATTTTTTATACACTTTACGGACATTTGTCTGTTGAAAGTTTGCAACAGCTTGAAATTGGGCAAACATTCCGTCAGGGTGAAATTATTGGAACTTTAGGAGATTACACCGTAAATGGCGATTACGCGCCGCATCTGCACTTCCAGATCATTAAAAATATCGAAGGTTATTTTGGAGATTATCCGGGCGTTTGCGCTTTAAGAAATCTGGAATATTATCTCGAAAATTGCCCAGACCCAAACCTTTTATTAAAAATAAACACACATTAACATGAAAAAAATATTCTTCATTTGCTGCCTTGTCACCATGATTGGCTGTAAAAGTAAAAAAGCCGCCAACAAAGAGCCTGAGCCAATTAAAACCACAACCATAAACATTGCGGAAGTCGAAGCGGCGCAAAAATCAAAAGCTTACGATTTAGGCAAACGGATTCTAATGACTTGCAACACGTCGAAATTCAAACCGTTCAATTCGACCGAGGCCACGCCATCGGTGATTCAAAATACCACTCAGGAAAGATTGACCAAAACGTGTCTGAAATTCCGACTGAAATATGGAGATTTTAAAGACATCCAATTGGTTGAAGTCCACAGAAACAAAGCTGATAAAACTACCATTTACCGCTACAAAGCTTTGTACGAAAAGAAAATCGCAAATAAAGAATTGCGTGTGACAATGAATGACGACAATCAGGTTTCGGCAATAAAATCACTCGATTGGACAGACAAATTTTAAATTCTAAAATCCTAAAAATAAATGTCTTTAAAATGTATCACTTTACTGATTGGATTAATGTTTAACGTTTGTGTTTCTGCTCAGGAAACGATGTTGCTCAAAGATGGGAAACAGTTGCCTGCGACCGCGACCTGGGATTTTATATCTGAAAATTACGCATTGACCGGAAATGCAAAAATCCAGATTGCGAAGGCAGAGAAAAATGGCATTTTGAAGTTAAGTGCCGAAACTACAGATTTGAATTTCTTTATTGGTGGAACGGTTTACGTATATCTATCGGACTATTCGGTGATTACTTGTACGGATAAAAACATACGCGACAGAAAGGAGAACAATTCAATTGCTTACTACTCTTTTACGCCTTCGGAAATGAATATTTTAAAGAAAACCGACATTCAGTCAATCCGATTTAACATCAGGGGAAATCCGCAGCAATTTAGCAGCCAGATTGGAAATTTCACCGCCGTGAATAAAAAGTCTTTTTTTAGCGGATTCGGAAAGGAAGAAAAAAATATTTTTGAAACTGCCGAAGAAATTGCTTTACTTTATAAATAAAAACATGAATCCGAACCAGCAGCTTATCGAGGAATTTTACGCGGGATTTGCCAGCCAGCACGCTGACACCATGACAAGTTGTTACCACGAACTTATTAAATTCCAGGATCCTGCATTTGGCGTTTTGCACGGAAAAGATGTTTCTGACATGTGGCACATGCTGATCGAAAAAAGCAAAGGCAATCTAAAAATTGAGTTTTCAGACGTTCAGGCAAACGGTCATTCGGGTTCGGCAAAATGGATAGCGACTTACCATTTCAGCAAAACGAATCGTGAGGTTGTCAATGAAGTGGAGGCTCATTTCGAGTTCAAAGACGGTTTGATCATCAAACATACCGACGATTTTGACATCTGGAAATGGAGCAAACAAGCGCTTGGACTTCCCGGATTTTTATTGGGCTGGACCGGATTTATGCAGCAGAAAATCCAGAAACAAGCCATTCAGTCGCTTCGCGCGTACCAAAGAAAATCGCAAAAAATTTAAATTAACAAACATTTACAAGGCTTTCGCACCCAATTGTTTAATTTTAAGGAAAACCAATTCTTACAAATTACTTTATGGACAATGCGAAAACAAATTTCTTTCTTCCGCTCTTCTATTTTGCGTGGTCGGACGATTTACTCTCCCAAAATGAATTCACAGTTTTAGAGCAATTTATCGTTACTCAAAGTTGGTTGTCTGACAAAGAAAAAGAAATCCTGCTTTCAAAAATCGACATTACTTCTCCGCCATCGCGCAGTGAATTGAACCAGTGGAAATCGGAAATTGCCAATAAAATAAACGTAAGCCATAAATCGTTATTTGATATCTCTGTCGCGCTTTCTGACGGAAAAATTCCCGATAATAGCCTCGAATTGCAATTCGCCAAACTCGAAAATGCTTTAGGAATTTTAGGGAGTGAAGCCATAGAGTCATTCAAATCCAAAGCCGATACTTTTACATCCAAACACCAAACTTCCGGAAGTTTTGACGTCGCCGCTCTTACAAAAATTCTTGACGGAGAACAGGCGCCGATCATTAAAAAAGTCAAAGAAGTGATCAGCCGACCCGAATTTGAATACGAAACTTCAACAGACACGCAAGTGTACCGGGAAAAAGTTTATCAATGGGCGAAAATTCTCGCCGATGAAAACCTGGGAAATATGGCCTATCCAAAACAATTTAGTGGCGGAGAAAATATCGCAGATTATTTTGCGATTATGGAAACCCTGAGTTACCACGATTTAAGTCTGGTGATTAAATTCGGCGTACAATTCGGACTTTGGGGCATGAGTATACAATCGCTAGGAACAGAGAAGCATTATAAGAAATACCTTGCAGATGTTGGTTCGCTCAAACTTCCAGGTTGTTTCGCAATGACCGAAACCCATCATGGTTCCAATGTCAAAGGACTTGAAACGACTGCGACTTACGACCATTCGAACCAAACCTTCACCATTCACACGCCAAACCCGAACGCTCAAAAAGAATATATTGGAAACGCGGCAAATCACGGCCAAATGGCGACTGTTTTCGCGAAACTGATTATCGAAGGCAAAGATTACGGTGTCAACGCTTTTATCGTTCCCATACGCGACCAAAATATGAATCCTGTAATCGGAGTTGAGATTGGCGATTGCGGACTTAAAATGGGCCTGAACGGTGTCGACAATGGAACGATACGGTTTAATAACGTAGTCATTCCAAAAGAAAATATGCTCGACCGTTTTGCGTCAGTGAATGAAAACGGCGAATTTGAAAGCCCGATTCCAAGTGACAACCGCAGATTTTTTACAATGCTCGGAACTTTGGTCGGCGGACGCATCGGGATTCCCAGATCAGCATTGGCAGCGGCCAGATCCGGATTGACAATTGCTGTAAAATATTCAGATCAGCGCAGGCAATTTGGCCCCGAAGGCGGATCGGAAGTTCCTATTTTAAATTACCGGATGCACCAGAGAAGGTTATTTCCTCTACTCGCAAAAAATTACGCGATTCATTTTGGTTTACAATACCTTACAACACGCTACATCAATAAAAAAGAGAACGAAATGCAGGAGATTGAAGCATTGGCTGCAGGCATGAAATCTTATTCGACCTGGAACACCAGAAACACTTTGCAGGAATGCCGAGAAGCCTGTGGCGGAAAAGGCTATTTATCCGAAAATCGCATTGATGCTTTAAAAAATGACACCGAAATTTATACGACTTTCGAAGGTGATAACACGGTTTTAATGCAATTGGTTGCTAAAAACAGGCTGTCGGAATTCCGGAAGCAATTCGGCGAAATGAATACTTTGGGTATGATTGATTTTGTGTACGAAAATGTAAAATCAACCATCGCTGAAAAAAATCCGATCGCAACCAGAAAAACCGACGACAGTCATTTGCTCGACAGCGCTTTTCACCTACAGGCTTTTACCCATCGTGAGAAAACGATTTTAGCATCGGCTGCAAAAAGACTAAAAAAACTGATTGATGGCGGACTCGATTCTTACGATGCCTTTAATGTCACGCAACACCAGATGTTAGACGTCGCTCAGGCGTATCTCGAAAGAGTGGTTCTGGAACAGTTTCAGGAAGCCATTTCAAAAATAACAGACGAATCCTGTAAAAATATACTGACGAAACTTTACAACCTTTTCGCACTTTCGCAGATCGAACTGAACAAAGGCTGGTTTTTGGAAGATGGTTATATGGAAGCGCCTAAAACAAAGGCTATCCGAAAACTTGTGAATCAGTTGTGCTGGGAACTTCGGCCAGATGCAGTTTCACTGGTTGAAGCCTTCGCGATTCCTGAAAGTTGCCTTGCCGCTCCGATTGCAATTAAACTTTAATCAAATTAAGAAAGGTTAAATTCCCATTTCAAATCCGGATTGTACCACAAAGCACCCGAAACCACCTCAAGCGGAGAATCGAAATTGTTCGTATACAATGCGCCGGTTCCCAATCCCTGCGGCATTTTGTTATGCTGCAAAAAAGTCCATTGTGCAATTGCGTTTAATCCCACATTACTTTCAAGCGCTGAAGTGATCCACCAGCCAATGTTGTATTTTTCTGCCAGCGAAATCCACTGCTGCGTACCGCGAAAACCACCAATGAAACTAGGCTTTAAAATGATGTATTGCGGATTGATTTTTCGCAGCAATTCTTCTTTTTCTTTCAAGGAAAACACCCCAATCAATTCCTCGTCCAAAGCAATGGGAATTGGAGTGGTTTTGCACAACGCTGACATCCTGTCATGCTGGTTTTTTTGAATAGGTTGCTCAATACTATGCAGTTCGTAACCAGACAATTGATTCAGTTTATATAAAGCGTCTTTAAAACCGAAAGCACCATTTGCATCAACACGAATTTCGATTTGCTGAGCAGTGAAATTCTGCCTGATAAAATGCAATAATTCGAGTTCTTTCTGAAAATCTATAGCTCCGATTTTAAGTTTGATGCAGTGAAAACCTTGCGCCATTTTTTCTTCGATCTGCGCTTTCATAAAAGCCTCATCGCCCATCCAAACCAATCCGTTTATCACGATTGATTGTTCTCCATTTGTAAATTCGGACGGAAACAAAACAAACGGATTGTCGCTTTTTAGCGAACCGAATGCCATTTCAATTCCGAACTGAATGGAAGGAAATTCGAGTAGCAATTCCCACAATTCATGTTCGCCCAAATGGATATTTTCACAAACCCATTTTAATTTCTCTTCATAATCCGGGCGATCGTCTGCGCTAAGTCCGCGCAGTATCCCGCACTCTCCTATCCCTTTTCTGCCGTTTTCTTCGAGTATGAGGAACCAGGTTTCTTTTTGCGTTAAGATACCGCGTGAAGTTCCCGATGGTCTTTTAAAATTGAGCAAATACTTGTGATACGTCGCTTTCATCCGGATTAATCTAAGATTCTGAGGATTTTTCTAAAGTCTTTTTCCGGGAAACCGCGTTTGGAAAATTCGGCAAAATCGGTTTCGGTTTGTTGTTTCCAGCTTGTGGATGACGACACATTTTGCGATTTGTATTTGCGGTGGATTTCCTGTGCTTCGTCGATACGATTCGTAAACAAATACACGTGCGCAAGGTTCATTTGGAAACTGAGATCTGAATTGTCAAGCGAAACACCTTTATTTAAAGTGTTTTCAGCCTTGGTGAATTGTTTGGACAGCAAATAATATTTACCCAACACATTGTAGTCTTTTGAAACCGCAAAACCTTTGTCGAAGATTTCATGCTGTAACACTTGCGTAGCCAGGTCGGTTTTTCCAGAGGTAAAATATTGGTTTGCCTGATCGCGTATCGGATTTAGGAAAATAGATACTTCACCCGATTTTTTAAGGCATTTGACCGTAAACGCTTCTATTTCAGAAGATTTTTCAACAGCAAGCAATTGTGAGAATTCGCGATACGTATATTTTTCAGTTACCGAATTCAGAAAGCAATTGCAAAATGTATCTTTTTTCGCGACTTGTTTGGTTTCTTTAAGGTCGTTGCAGGTTTTGACCACTTCGTTTTTCGCCTCCCGATTCCAGCCGCGGCCGAGTTTGTTGTTGACCCAAGGTACAATTTCGAGTACGATTTTCTGTTTCATGATCCAGTTTTGGCTTTCAAACCCTACCCAGATGTTCTCAGCATTGGATTGTAAACACGAAGATTTACCGGCTGTAAGGCGTTTGGCATCTTTGTTTACTGGCGTTTCCTGAATGAAGCAGGCTTTGTCTGTTTTTCCGGAAGCGGAATAGGCTGTCGCCGACGCGGCGGAATTAAAGATCGCATATTTGCATTTGTCGTCGCCTGAGACCTTCGAAAGCAGGAAAACCGCTCCAGCAGATCCCTGGCTGATTCCAGTTGGATCCGGAATGGCTTTTAAAAGCGAAACAAGACTGTTGGCCATTTGCTGGTTTTCATCGAGTAAAGTGATTCTGTAAACGATTTCCGTGGTTCCGGTGGGCAAATCATCCGATTTGATGAAGACGCGGTTTCCGGCGCCCACAACGATTTCTTTGGAAGTTGCGCGGTCTTTGTCCCAATAACCATCGGGCTGGGCGATTGCAGATTGAAAAAAGGTTGCTGAAAGTAAAGCAAAAAGAATTTTTACGCTCATTTTATTTTGGATACGGCTGCCCTAGCCCCGATTGCAGCCGACATCCTTTGCGAAGCATGAGCAAAGATAAAGGCGGAAAGCGGGAACAGCTCCTGAAAAAATTACAAATCGATCGAATGCCCGATTTCGAGCAGCATCAAATCTTTACCTGCGTCGAAAAACTTCTTTTTGGCGTCGCTGTGGTCGATCTCGATGTATCCAAACGTATCAAAATGGTAGCCGAGCACTTTGTCGCATTCCACAAAATCGGATGCAATAATGGCATCTTTAACGTCCATTGTGAAATTGTCACCAATTGGCAAAATCGCCAGATCGAGTTTGGTGCGCAACGGAATGAGTTTCATATCGTAAGTCAAAGCGGTATCGCCAGCGATGTAAATGTTTTTGTGTTCGCCTTCGATGACAAATCCGCCGGGATTTCCGCCATAAGTTCCGTCAGGAAAAGCGCTGGAATGGATTGCATTGACATATTTTACCGTCCCAAAATCGAACTTCCAGCTTCCGCCGTGGTTCATTGGATGCGATTTCAGTCCTTTGTTTGCATAATAAGTCGCCACCTCTGCATTGGAAACAATTGTCGCTCCGGTGCGTTTTGCAATGGCTTCAGCGTCGAGCGTATGATCGCCATGGGCGTGCGTAAGCAAAATGTAATCGGCTTTCAGGAAATCGATGTTGATGTGTGACGCTTTTTCATTGGCCGTAATGTATGGATCGACAAGAATATGTTTGCCACTGACCTCGATTCCGAGTGACGCGTGTCCGTAAAAAGTGATTTTCATGGGAATTTATTTAAAATGGTTAATGGTCGCATTGCAGGCCTGAACGACGATATCTGAAAAGAAATAGATTAATCCGAGTGACAACAATACGGAAAGAAAAAACGTGCTCAATGCCAGTTTTTTGAGTTCAGGATCCAAAGCGCGCGGTTCGGTGTTTTTTGAAACTGTGATCAAATGCCTAATCAGCGGAATGTAAGCAATCAAAAACAGGTAAATGTCGAAGTTGAAAACTTCCGGATCGTTGTCGCGGTTGAAGTCAAAAAAGATTGCAAAAATCAGCACCAGCACCATGGCCGAAACAATCAGGAAATAATGGTAGATTTTGGCTTTTGCGCCGCCGATTTTCACAACAATGGTATTTTTTCCGGCCTTTTTATCCGAAACTTCGTCGCGCATGTTGTTTAAATTCAGCACGCCGACACTCAGGAAACCGACAGCGGTAGCCGGAAGAATCAGGATGTAATCGATGTCTTTGGCGAACATGAAATAAATTCCGAGTGTGCTGACCAATCCGAAAAAGATAAAGACGAACAAATCGCCGTAACCGCGATAACCGTAAGCCGTGTTTCCAACCGTGTAGCGGATTGCAGAAGCAATGGCCAGAAATCCGAGTACGAGAAAAGTTAATGAATACAGCAAATATTGTTCTTTAAACGAGCAGTAAATCAGTAAAATGGCTGAAATCATCGTGAGCACCGACATCAGGATCATCGCATTTTTCATCTGCTTTGGCGAGATGGTTCCGCTTTGAATGGCGCGTTTGGGCCCGATTCGGTCTTCGTTGTCGGTTCCTTTAATACCGTCGCCGTAATCGTTGGCAAAGTTGGATAAAATCTGCAATCCCAAAGTCGTTGTAAGCGCAAAAAGAACGATTTTCCAATTGAACATCGATTGCGACATGGCGTAAAAACTGCCTAAAATTATTCCCGATACCGAAAGTGGTAAGGTGCGTACGCGTGCGGCTTCAATCCAGTGTTTCATAATTAATTGATAATTGATAGTTGACAATTGATAATGCCAATTTTGTGGTTAAGCTCTAAATTCATTTTTGCGGTTGTGACTTCATTGTTCATTATCCATTGCAAATTATCCATTAAATTACATCCAATTGCTGTCCGAAGTTTCCATTTCATACAGCCACAGGTTTGCATAATGTTTGATTTTTTCAAAATTTCCAAGCTGAAAAGCGACATTTCCGCCGGCAGTATGCAATGTTACCGATCCGATATTAAGGCTTTTATGCCAAAATAACTGTGATGTCGTAATGGCCTGAATGCGTTTGGGTTCGATAATTTCATTTTCAATATCCCAGGCGCCGCTTTGTTTGATGATAAATCGGTCATTGATAAACAACCGGTTGTTCCGGAAACTGAAATATAAAATTAATCCTGCAAAAACCGAATAAACCAACGCCAAATACTGAAAATCCAGAAAACGCAGTTCCACATTAAAAGCGACCAAATAATACACGCATAAAGGTAATACTATTGACAGGAAAACTGCAAATCCGAGTTTGCGAAAATTGGGTTTGAGCATCACGCCTTTTTCTGGGATTTCGCCAAACAACAACTTAAGTATTTCGTTGTGCTCCAAATTGTTGCAACCCGGAATGTCGATCGCCTGCTTGCGTTCTTCCTTTTCGCCGCTGCTCGCCTGTTTGATTTTGAGTTCCAAAATGTCCAGTTTCTTCTGGAAAAAATTCTGTGTTACCGAAACGACCTGTACTTTTTCGGGTTTGATGATCGTGCTTTTGGTGTTGAACAATCCGAAAGAAAGCAGCAAAGAACCGCTTTGTTTTGAAATCTGATAGTTGAAGTATTTGACCACAATCCGCACGACGTTGATCGTTATAATTACAAGAAATAAAATCACGAGCAAAATTCCGATAAACTGCATCATGAAATTGGCATCGAAATAATTGATCAGTTCGTCTTCGTTAAAGATTCCGTTGTTGGACAATCGAATCGCGTAATCGTAAACCGTGACGAAAAAAGCGAGTAAGAGTCCGAAACTCCGCAAATAATTGGACGTGATCCCAACTTTAAGCAAACTTAAAATTCCAATGGACAGAAATGGTTGTTCGTCGGGAACCGCAAATTCATTTTGGTCTGACTCTGAATAATTTGGTAAAATCCGTTCATTTTCGAGCAATCTTGATTTTAATTCGAGTGCCAAATGATGCCCAATGGCTTTGATCGAAACCTCATTATCCTGAGATCCAGCAGTGTCCACTTCGAGCGCGTGAACGCCTATAATTCGTTGTAATAATGATTGTTTGACATTGACCTGCTGGATTTTGCCGAGTTGGATCGTCGTTTTGGTTTTATTGAAGATACCTTCTGTGATGACGAATTCTTCATTTTGATGGTCGAGAAAAAAAGTAAAATTCCGGTAACGAAGCCAGGCGATTACTGCAATTCCTGCAAAAACTACAAGCGTTCCCAAAGCCAGCCAGCCTTTGTTGATTTCATCAAATTTAAAAATCCAGATGGCAATCAACGGAAAAAGCGCGCGGGCGTATTGCTGGAGCGTGTCAAAAAACATTACGACAATTCCAATGGGCGACTGTCGCTGCGGCTTCGTGAAATTGGTTTCCATCACAGCTGTTTTTGGATTTTGCCCATCAGCAGTTGTTTGATGTTTTCGGCCTGTTCTTTTTCAATTCCGGGAATTTGGATGTCGCTTGAACTTCCGCCAGCGGTGAAGATTTCGATCTTGGCCAAACCAAAATAACCTGAAACCAATCCGATATGTAAAGCAACGTGCTGAATTCTGTTGTAAGGAATTACGATTGTATTGGTTGCGATTACGCCGCTTCTGAAAAGTACATCATGATTTCGAAATGCAAAACCTTTTTTTACAAATGCGATTCTTGAAAATACGAATATCACAAAGCAAAAAATCGCAGCGGCAACAATTATTTTGTATTTGTATTCCAACAAATCTTCGTTGAAAAACAACAAAAATCCAAGTGCAGTCGCCAAAACAAAAACCATTACAAACAGGTTGATCAGCGTGACGATCCAATAATTAGGATGCAACGCTGAGAACACCACTTCTTCAAATTTCGGAAGCTGCGTCGTATCGATCGTGTCGTTTGTAAAGTTTTCCATGCTTGGATTTATACTTAAATATTGGTTACGGAATCCATTTGTTTTCCCCAAAATTCGGTTTTCTTTTCTCAAGGAAAGCGTTCCGTCCTTCTTTCGCTTCATCGGTCATATAAGCCAGTCGCGTCGCTTCACCAGCAAAAACCTGCTGCCCGACCATGCCGTCATCGGTAAGATTCATGGCAAATTTGAGCATTTTGATCGATGTTGGCGATTTGGCCAAAATTTCCTGCGCCCATTCAAATGCGGTATCTTCAAGTTCATCATGCGGAATCACGGCATTGACCATTCCCATCTCCAAAGCATCCTGGGCTGAATAATTGCGTCCGAGGAAGAAAATCTCACGTGCTTTTTTCTGCCCGACCATTTTTGCCAGATAGGCCGATCCGTAGCCGCCGTCAAAACTAGTCACATCGGCATCGGTTTGTTTGAAAATTGCATGTTCCTTACTGGCTAAAGTCAGATCGCAAACTACGTGCAAACTGTGTCCGCCGCCAACTGCCCAGCCCGGAACAACCGCGATCACCACTTTCGGCATAAACCGGATTAACCTTTGCACTTCTAAAATGTTTAAACGGTGCATGCCATCTTCCCCAACGTAACCCTGATGGCCGCGTGCTTTCTGGTCGCCGCCGCTGCAAAACGAATACACGCCATCTTTAGACGATGGCCCTTCTGCCGAAAGCAAAACCACGCCAATAGAAGTATCTTCCTGGGCATCGTAAAAAGCCTGGTACAATTCGGCTGTGGTTTTCGGGCGAAAGGCGTTGCGCACATCCGGCCGGTTGAATGCGATACGCGCTACGCCATCACATTTTTTATAGGTAATATCTTCAAATTCCCTGACGGTTTTCCAATTGATGTCGTTCATGTTAATTTATTCTTATTTGAAGTAAAAATAACACTTTTCGGGCAGTAACAAAGGAAATATTGATCTCAAAAAAATGAATTTTATCAGAAAATTGAATCCAACAAAACAATTTGGGTTATTTGAAAGGAATCCAATATATTAAACTTTTCCCCATTGGACCGAAGTCATCGTTAGAGAGCCACCAACAGGTTTGTCGTTAAAAAAACCAACATCGTCCTTATTATCCTGAAGCGCCATCGCATACAACAATGGATAATAATGATCTGGTGTCGGGATTGCCAGTTTTGCAGCAGCGTTCAATTTTTCGTAATGGATCAGCGCGTCAAAGTCATTGTTGCCGATTTTTTCTTTAAAGATTGAATTCATCTCAATGGCCCAATCGAATCCGTATTCAGGTTCCTGCAATTTGTCCCAGGCGACCATCCGTAAATTGTGTACCATGTTCCCGCTTCCGATGATGAGCACGCCTTGTTTACGAAGCGATTTCAATTGTTTGGCAAGATCGTAATGGTATTGTGGCGGTTTGCTGTAGTCAATGCTGAGTTGCAATACTGGAATGTCGGCGTTTGGATACATGTGGCGCACAACCGTCCAGGTACCGTGATCCAATCCCCAATCATGGTCGAGTTCCACATTTGTAGATGTAATCAATTTCGACGTGGCTTCGGCAAGTTCTACATTTCCAGGCGCGGGATATTGTACATCAAAAAGCGCTTGTGGAAAACCTCCAAAATCATGGATTGTTTTCGGGTTTGGCATCGCGGTAATATGCGTGCGGTTTGTCAGCCAATGTGCCGAGATGACTAGTACCGCTTTCGGTTTTGGGATTTCGTTTCCGAATTTTGTCCACGTTCTTGAAAACTCATTGTCTTCAATTCCGTTCATCGGCGAACCATGCCCGATAAATAAAACCGGATGCATATAATCTTCCTCGCCCAACGATTGGGTCCAATTGTAAAAAGGTTGCAGTGTGGCCATACCCATTCCTCCTATTAGCGTTTTTATAAAATCCTTGCGTTCCAAACTTCAATATTTGTATATACAAATGTACAGAAATAATAAACCTGAAATTTGATTTTCGATAAAAATTAACAGGATTGCTTAAAGCAGATAGATTCCGTCTTCTTTAATATCAATGCGCTTTTCTTTATACAAAGCACCAATAGCTTTCTTAAAAGTTTTTTTGCTCATTTTCAAAACGGTTTTGATGTCTTCAGGATGGCTGTCGTCATTTAAACGAAGGAAACCACGGCTGGCACGGAGTTCGTCCAGGATTTTTTCAGCATTCGGCTCGACATTTTCATATCCTAACTTTTGCAGGGAAACGTCAATTTTATTGTCGGGACGGATGTTTTTAATGTAACCGCGCATGCGATCACCGGTACGAATGGCATCGTCATAGACTTCATCTTTATAAAGTAAGCCTTTGTGCTGCTCATTGATAATAACGTTAATCCCAACTTCGGTAATGTGCGAAACGATCAGATCGACTTCTTCAAATTTATTGACAGTCAGGTTTTCATTGCTCAAAAACTGGTTGGTTTTGCTCGATGCGACCAATCGGTTCGTCTTTTCGTCCATATACAAATACACCAAGTAACGTTTGCCTTTTTCCATTGGGCGCGCCTGTTCTTTAAACGGAACCAGTATGTCTTTTTCCATGCCCCAATCCATAAAAGCGCCCACCTGATTGATGTAATTCACGCGAAGCAGCGCAAATTCATTCAGTAAAATATAAGGTTCCAATGTTGTTGCCACAGGACGTTCTTCATGATCAAGGTAAACGAAAACGGCCATCTCATCCCCTATGTTAAAATGTTCAGGCACGTATTTATTGGGAAGCAAAATGTCTTCGGCTTCATTGCCGTTTCCTAAAAACAAACCCACTTTGGTGTCACGCAGGATCGTGAGCGTATTGTATTGTCCTATCTTAATCATCTTCTAAGTATCAAAGCTGCAAAGGTACAAAGTTGCAGGCTGTTTCAACGCTTTTTATTTTCCGAAATCGTACAACCGAATCTTCGGATCGTGAAACGCCAAAACGATATTGGTGTTTTAATTTTAGATTCAGTTAAATCCGGAATTGCAAAAGCCCATTTTCCAATTCCACTCAAAATAAAAATCATGGCCACCAAGAAAAAAACATCCAAAGAAGATCCATGCTGGAAAGGCTACGAACGCGTAGGCAGCAAAGAAAAAAACGGCAAAAAAGTACCCAATTGTGTGCCCGAGAAAAAGAAATAATTACACCAAAGCCTTGAAATAATCCTTAAGGATTTTATCGTTTTCAAACGTTGGCGTGAAAATCTCGAGAATGGCTGGGTTCGAATTGTTGGCATAAAAACTTTCAAGATTTTCCTTCAACGAACTTTCATCGGCTGAAGCCAAATAGTCGAATCCGTACATTTTAGCCAAATGTTCGGCCGTCAAATGGTGCGACGTTTCAAAAAATGTATTAAAAACTTCATTTTCTTCATGTCCGGGCAGAATCCTGAAAATGCCGCCGCCACCATTATTAACCAGAATTATTTTGAAATTCTTTGGAATATAGTTGTTCCAAAGCGCATTGCTGTCGTACAAAAACCCGATATCGCCGGTAATCAAAACCGTTTGTTTGCCTGAAGCCAATGCCGCTCCGATCGCTGTCGAAGTGCTTCCGTCGATGCCGCTCGTTCCGCGGTTGCAATACACTGAAATCGAATTGTCAATATCAAAAAGCTGCGCATAACGGATCGCCGCGCTGTTGCTGATTTGCAGCATTGATTGTTTTGGAAGCGACGGAATAATGTGTTCAAAAACCTTAAAATCCGAAAACGGAATGTTTTCCAGATACGACTTGTGTTTTGCTTCCCGCAGTTTCTTAATTTCCTGTGCTTTCAACGCGTAATTGCTCGCAACTGTTTTTGTAAAAGGAAAGATCTGTTTGAAAAAATCGTTTGGATTCGCTTCAAAATGATGCGGCAATGTCCCAAAAGTGTTGTATGCCCGAAGCGGATCAATGTGCCAATGGTGTTCCGGTTTGTAAGTCCGTAAAAATGCTTTCACGCGTTTGGACACAATCATACCGCCAAAAGTCAACAAGATTTCGGGCTGAAAAGTTTTAAAATCTTTCTCTTTAAACGGTGTAATGATCGTATCGATGTTGTTCAGAAATTTCGGATGGTGCAAATTCGATGTCGTTTCGGTCATTACAACAACCGACGGATCGTTTGCAAGCCAATCGAGAATTTCCGCATCGATTTTATTAGGTTCATTTACACCTACAAGTACCAGTTTCTTTTTGGCCGCATTCCAAATATTGGTTGATGCGATAATGTCTTCAACCGAGATATTTTTAGCCATATTCGGCAATTTCGAAATCGTCGAATCCACAACAATTTTCTTTACGGTTTGATATAGCGGTTCTTCAAAAGGCGCATTAATATGTGTCGGGCCTTTTTGCAAAGTCGCCCAATTGATCGCCTCGTTTATTTTAAAATCGTTTTCTTCTGAAGTGGTTTCAGTCAGATTTGCATTGTACAACGAATGGTTCTCAAAAACGTTGCGCTGGCGGATGGTTTGGCCGTCGCCAATGTCGATCTTCTCCGTGGGTCTGTCCGCAGAAATTACAATCAGCGGAATCTGGCTGTAAAATGCTTCGGCAACTGCCGGATAATAATTCAGCAATGCCGAACCCGACGTACATAACAAAGCAACTGGCTTACCGGTTTGCTGCGCGATTCCCAATGCAAAAAATCCGGCGCAACGTTCGTCCGCGATACTATAACAGGTAAATTCAGGATTATTGGCATACCCGATTGTGAGCGGCGCATTTCTGGATCCAGGCGAAATTACGATTGTAGTTACGCCTTTTGCGAGGCAGATTTGAAGGATGCTTTGGGCCAGCTCAATTTTTGGGTAAACCATATTTCTAAAAGAATTGTTGCAGATTTAATGCGGATTTTGAAGTTACAAAGATGCTGAAAAATTTAGTTAACAACATCTTAAAAGTGTCCAAATTGGGGAATTTTGTAAATAAAAAGCAGGTATATTTGTGGTTCTGAAAAGTTCAAAATGAGAAAAATTATTGCCATTTCCTTCACGCTGCTGTTCGTGTTTTTTTCTTCAAATCTTTTTTCGCAAGAATCTCCTTTTAATGAAATTGGTTTTGACGCGGCGCTTCAGAAATCAAAAGCGGACAACAAACCCATACTGCTTTTTTTATACGCGACTTGGTGCAGCCATTGCAACAAAATGAAAAAAGAAGTATTTACAGAAGCGTCAGTCATTGACTTTCTGAATAAAAATTTCGTTTGCGTTTCGATGGACGCCGAAAAAGGCGAAGGTGTTTTTCTAAAAGATAAATACAACATTCGGGCATTTCCGGGATTCGTTTTTTTGAATGTCAAAGCAGAACAGCTTTACGGATTTTCAGGCGAGTACAAACCCGAGAATTTTATTTCCGAAGCCAAAACAGCACTGATTCCAGAACGGCAACTTCCATATCTGGAGAAAGAATTCAACGCCGATTTTAAAAATGCCGATAAATGTTACGCCTACATTACAACCTTGAAAAAAACCGGTACTGACGTTTCTGAACCGGCAAAAAAATATTTGCAAACCCAAACCGAACCGCAACTGGTCAGCATGATCAACTGGCGTATTATCGCCAATGGCATTTCGGAAATTGATTCGCGCGAATTCCAATATGTGCTCAAACACCAAAAAGAATTTGCAGGCGTTTCTTCACCAGTCCGCGTGGAGAAAAAAATCATTAACATCGTTCAGGAATTGCTACGCCCTTATGTCGAAAAACCTGATACGATTGGTTATGTAAAAAAGCGCCCGTTGGCCAAATCGATCCAGATGTTCAAAACCGATTCGTTGGTTTTCACTTACGATCTCATGATTGGCGAATATGCTAAAAACTGGAATTTTTACAAAAAATCGGCTATTGAATCTGTGGACAAATATTACGGAAATAATCCCGAAAAACTCAAAGAAGTAGCACTGAATTTCCAGAAAAATGTAACCGATCCGGCCAGTTTGAAATTTGCTTTGCAATGGACTACAAAATCGGTTGAAATCAAACCTTCAGCCGATGGTTATTTGCTTGCGGCCAAACTTTCACAAAAGATCACCGATCCGAAAAAAGCACGCGACTATGCCGAACAAAGCAAAAAATTCTCGGAATCGTTAGGATTTAGCACCAAAGATGCTGATGATTTTTTAAAAGAACTTAAATAAAATCTGATGGAAATCCAAATCCGAAAAGCTGTCGCCGCCGACATTCAAAGTATACTTGACATCGTAAACCATGCGATTTTGCACACGACCGCCAATTACAACTACGATCCGCAAACGCTGGAAATTCAACAACAATGGTTTGAACACAAAACCGCGCAGCAGTTTCCGGTAATCGTCGCTGTTTATGAAGACAAGGTGATCGGATTTGGATCTTATGGAACATTCCGCGAGAAAATTGGCTACCAATATACTGTCGAACATTCGGTTTACGTCGATGATCATTTCATTGGAAAAGGCGTTGGAAAACAACTTTTGGCCGAATTAATTCGGCTTGCAAAAGCACAAGGTCTGCGCGTCATGATTGGTGCGATTGACGCTGAAAACACTGATAGTATCGCATTTCACAGGAAATTCGGATTTACCGAATGCGGAATTGTTAAAGATGCTGCATTTAAATTTGACCGATGGCTCGACTTGCAATTGATGCAACTCATCTTGAAATAAAAAAGGATTCACATTGCTGCAAATCCTTTTCTAATAAAATTATTTCTGTTTATGCTTTGATCCACGAAACGACCGATGCATCGGTTGGTAAGGTTTTTGGCGCGATCACTTTTTCGAGTTCACCTTTTTCGTTTAGCAAATATTTTTGGAAGTTCCACTCAACTTCAGAATCCTGAACGCCGTTTTTGCTTTTCTGTGTCAGGAACTGGTAAATTTCATTTTGGTCATCGCCTTTGACAGATACTTTGCCCATCATCGGAAAAGTAACACCGTAATTTTTCTGGCAGAAAGCGCCAATTTCTTCATTCGTTCCCGGTTCCTGAGACGCAAAATTATTGGCTGGAAAGCCCACAATCACAAAATTCTTGTCCTTATATTCTTTATACAGTTTTTCAAGTTCTTCATATTGTGGCGTCAGTCCGCATTTGGAAGCCGTGTTCACAATTAGTATTTTTTTGCCTTTCAGGCTGGCGAAATCAAAAGTATTTCCTGATAAATCTTCAGTTTTAAACTGGTAAATGGATGGTTTCATAACGGTTTTGTTTGTGGCAGTTTTGTCTTTTATGCTTTGCGCCTGGTTTTGACAGCTGAATAAAAGCACAACCGAAAGCATTAAAATAGCAGTTTTTCTCATTTGTTTTTTTGATAAAATTAAATAAATAAAATCCAATTCAGTTGGGCAACAACAGAAAATTTTGTTAAAACAAAAGAAGCCCAAAGCGTAATGCTTCGGGCTTCCATAAATGACAGCAGTCAATCCTCTAACCAAAACTTTTCTGCTGCCAGATTCCGGTGTTTTCAGACAAATATTCTGGGGAAACAATCCTACTTACAGCCGGATAAGGTCAGATATAATTTTGCAGAATTTACGAACATTATTTTCAAAGGATTTTACAGAATTCCGCTTCAAATTTATATCATTCGCACGCATTTGGCTACATCGTTATTTTTTTATCAGAACTTCTTAAATTTATTAAAAAGTTTGTATAGATTTGTTAAAAACAAAACCAAAATATATGACACAGGAAGAATTATTGCCCTTGATCATGACGAAGGACGAACGGGCTTTTACGCATGTTTACGACATGTATTCCAAAAGTTTATTTTCAGTAATCAACAATTTGGTAAACGACCGGGAGGAAGCCGAAGATGTACTTCAGGAAGTTTTTGTAAAGATCTGGAAAAACATCGATTCGTATAATGAAAGTAAAGGGCGTTTCTACACCTGGATCATCAATATTGCCCGAAATACTTCTATTGACAAGTTGCGTTCCAAAGGTTTTAATAACAGCCGGAAAAACCTCTCTTCAGATAATTTCGTACATCTGCTTGACGACAGCAACAAACTCATTCACAAGATTGATACGATCGGAATCCGCGAATTTGTTAACAAGCTGAAACCAAAATGCATACAAATTATCGACCTGCTTTTTTTTAAAGGCTACACCCAACAGGAAGCTTCAGACGAGTTGCAGATTCCGCTTGGAACCGTAAAAACGCAAAACCGGAATTGTATTAATGATTTACGAAACTTTTTAAAAGTATAAATGGATACACAAGAATATATAGCATCAGGAATTTTAGAACTTTATGTTTACGGTTTGCTCAGCGAATCCGAAAATATGGAAGTGGCTAAAATCGCTACCGAAAATAAAGCCGTTGACGACGAAATTATCTCCATTGAAAAATCGATCATCAACCTTTCAACAAGCTTCTCTCCGTTTTTGTCTTCAGATAACTTTGCGAAAATCAAAGCCAAACTGGAACTCAAACACGGAAGAGTGGTTGAACTCAAACCAAAATCAAATATCTTTATGTATGTGGGCTGGGCAGCGGCGGTTTTATTGCTGATTGGTTTTGGATACCAATATACGCAGCTGAATCAAACCAGTACGCAGATCGTTAACGTGGAAAATGAAAAATCGAAACTTCAGGAAGCTTTGGTGACTTCGGAAATTAAAGCGAAACAAACCGAAGACGCTTTAACCGTTATCCGCGATGTCAAAAATACAGTCGTAACTTTGGGCGGACAAGCCGTTGCGCCGCAATCTTTCGCAAAAGTGTATTACAACAAGCAAACAGCAGCAGTTTATGTCGATGCAGCCGGATTGCCGGAACCGCCAGAAGGAAAAGTATACCAGGTTTGGGCTTTGAAACTCAATCCGCTTACACCAACAAGCATCGGATTGCTTGAAAATTTCACCGCCGACAACCACAGGATTTTCACAGTTGACAACGCCAGCGGCGCCGAAGCTTTCGGAATCACATTAGAACCAGCCGGCGGAAGCAAATCGCCAACAATGGAACAATTGTATACTTTAGGAAAAGTATAATTCAAATATTTCAATCATAAAAAAAGGTTCCGCTTTGCAGTGGAACCTTTTTTATTTTAAGACTATCGCTGTTAATTTTTAAAGACTTTTTTGTTCCTCCAATACGCCAGTCCGGCGAGGATGGCAACAAAAGCGATTGAGTAATAGACGAATGTTGGCGTTACGACTTTATCGCCGCTCGCATAAGAATGCAAACCGGTCAGGTAAAAATTCACCCCAAAATACGTCATCATAATCGAATAAAAAGCCAGCACGCTCATCAGGTTGAAAATCCATTTGCCGCGCAAAGCCGGAACAAAACGCGCGTGAATGACGAATGCGTAAATCATAATGGAAATCAAAGCCCAGGTTTCTTTTGGATCCCAGCCCCAGTATCTTCCCCAACTTTCGTTTGCCCACTGTCCGCCAAGGAAATTCCCGATCGTCAGCATAACCAAACCAATTGTCAGCGCCATTTCGTTGATATAAGTAATTTCTTTAATGTTCAGGTCCATTTTCACTTTGTTCTTGTCGTTGGTAAACAACATCAGCAACAGCGATACGACACCGAGCACCATACCAAGAGTGAAAGGTCCATAACTTCCTACGATGACCGCCACGTGAATCATTAGCCAATACGAATTCAATACAGGCGTAAGGTTGGCTATCGACGGATCCATCCAGTTCCAGTGCGCAATCATCAAAATCATAGAAGCCACAAATGTTCCCGAAGCCACTGTTAGTTTTGATTTTCGGTCGAATGCCAATGTGAAGAACATGGTTGCCCAGGCCACATAAATCATCGATTCGTAAGCGTCACTCCAGGGCGCATGTCCGGAAATGTACCAGCGCGCGGCCAATCCGACCGTGTGCAACGCAAACAAAAATCCGATTAAAATGTGGAAAGCGTTGATCGTTATCCGGATTGCTTTTTTCTCAAAGAAGATATTGACAATGGTAAAAATCAGCATCAGCACACCTGAAAGCATGTACAGATAATAGAGTTTTTTGAAAATATCGTATTTGTTGTACGTAATTTCAGAATTGATTTTCTCCTCACTCGGCCTTACTTTGCTACCAAATTTCTTCTGGTAGTTTTCCATGCTTTTCAGATAAAAATCGGCGTTGGTATAATTTTTACTTACCGAAGCGCTGTCGAGAGATGCCATGTACAGCGGCAAAATATTTCTGGTAAACGTAGAATCAATTCCTGTGATTTTCGCTTCATTAAACTGCAAATACGAAATCCATTTATTGTTTTCTTCGTTCGGAACCGGGAAAATCCTTAAAATACTTCCGCTTAAAGCAGCATTTAGCAGGTTGACTTTTCTGTCGGTTTCGATGAAGTCCGTTTCAAACTTGTTCGGAACTGCATCTTTATAAGCTTTTTCAAGATAAGACGACAATTTATAATTTCCGTTGTTGTCAAAAAACGCGATGAACGGCGCATATTTTTGCTTGCTGTCAATTCCGATGATTTTACGGATGCTGTCATTTCCGAGATTTATGTAAATCAGCGGCACTTCGAACCAAATTCTTGGAAACTGCGTCATCGAAAGAAAAACCTGATCCGAATTCATGTCTTTATACACATCGCTTTTGCTGACTTTACGCAACAATTCCGAAGAAAAAGTGTTGACAGGCTTCATTCGTCCGCCTTCATCCTGAATGATCAAACGTCCAAATTTAGCCGCATGTTCTGGTGAAACTTTAAACTTGGTGATCAAAGAATCGATCTGTTTTTCGCTTGGAAGCTGCGGCGCTTTGGTGTTCGTATGAACATGTCCGTCATTTTGTTCGTGGTTGTGGTCGTGTTGCGCAAATCCGTTAAAACTTAAAAACAGGATTAAAATGGAGATCAGTTTGGCTTTTTTGTTTTTCACAACTTCTAATTTTCGTTTGATATCCGCAAAACGCGTATGCTTGTCAAAAAGGATCGCCATCATCGCAAAAAATAACATAAAGTAACCGCAATATGTAATGAAAGTTCCCCAATAATCGTGGTTTACCGACAATACGGTTCCTTTTTCATCCGGGTCGAATGACGCCTGGAAAAAACGGAATCCTTTGTAATCCAATACATTGTTCATGAAAATCCGTGCATCAAATGTTTTGTCTTTATCCAAAACCGTCACCTGGCTTTCAAATGCAGCGTAGCTTTTTTCAGTTCCCGGATATTTGGTCGCGATAAAATCATTGACCCTGACGTTAAACGGCAAAGTATAGACCTTACTTCCGAATGAAAAGGTAAAATCGAGGTTGCCAATTTTAACCATTACCGGTTCGCCTTGTTTGCCTTTTGAACCCACGATCGTAACTTCGCGCTCCTGCCCTTGCGACTTTACGGTAAACGTCAACGCGTCATCATGCGTTTTTGCTTTGAAATCATTATCCGATTTAAACGATTTTTCACCCTGGATCGCCGGTTCCGGAAATACGAATTGCGATCCGCCCACGTTGTATAACGAACGCATCATCAAAGGCTGTAGCGAATCTTTAATTACTGATCCGGTCATTTTATCAGCCATTCGCATAAACTGTCCGTCAAACGGTGTCTTGATTGTGTAAGCACCGCCTTTAGTATTGATATTGACCGCGCCTTCAGTGTATTTGTTTAATACAAAAAGCGTGTTGTGGATGTTCTGAATTTCGCCGTCCTTCAAATAATGTTCGTGTCTTGAACCGCCGCCGGATTCGACCATTTTCAGGTATAACGTCCCATTTTCTTTTTTGACCACGGTTTCGGTCGCACCCATAATGTAATTTTTATAACTAATCTCAAACGGCGTATCGGCAAATTTTTCCGAGATCGTAAAATCATTATTGGTTACCGGAGAAAGCAGCAACGGATCTTCAAAAACCCGGCGTTTCATTTCACCTTTATAATCGCCATCGACAAAAACAGTCAGAAACGTTTTATCTGAAAAAACCTGGTTTTCGGTAGCGCCTTCTCTAATTGGCATCATGCCTTCGTAACTGATGTAACGGGTTATAAATGCGCCCGCAATGATAAAAATAAACGAAAGGTGCAATAAAAGCGTTGCCCATTTTTCGCGTTTGTGCAATTGGTAACGTTTGATGTTTCCAAAGAAATTGATAAAGAAAAACAACATGATCGCTTCAAACCATTTGGTGTTGTAAATCCAGATTCTGGCCGTATCGGTATTGTATTCGTTTTCGATGAATGTTCCGACCGCCATTGCAGCTGCAAATGCGAGAAATAAAACGGCCATTAATCTTGTGGAAAAAAGGAAGGAAAATAATTTTTTATCCATTATAAAAGGATTGTTTGTTTAAAGTGGCACAAAAATACTTAAAAATGTTGATTGGCTTTGACCGGAGGTTGTTAATTTAAGCCAAAATTCTAGTGGTAAATTGGGCAATTGGAAAATTTGCGAATGCGTAAATTGATGGTTGCTATCCGAAATTTCACAAACTAAACACAGTTGAAACAGCTGTTTTGTATTTTCTAATTTCCGCATTGCCCAATTCACTCATTTTTTCCTTACTTTTAAAATCCAAAAAAAACACGCCATGTCAAACATCAAACTCATCATTGAAGAACGTCCGAGTGTTGTCGGAAATTTTATGGTTGGCCGATTGCTTCCTTTCCGCGAAAAGCGTATGGTTGGGCCGTTTGCCTTCATCGATCATATGGGTCCGATTGCGCTGAAAGATTACGAAAACTTCGATGTTCCGCCGCATCCACACATTGGATTGTCAACTTTGACCTATTTATTTGAAGGCAGCATCATGCACAAAGACAGCCTGGGCAGCGAGGTCGAAATCAAACCTGGCGAAGTCAACTGGATGACAGCCGGAAACGGAATCGTCCATTCGGAACGAACACCGGAATATTTGCGCCATTCGGAAAAATCATTGCACGGATTGCAAATCTGGGTCGCTTTGCCGAAACATCTTGAACAAATGCAGCCCAATTTTTACCATGCTTCCGATTTTGAAATTCCGCATTGGAACGAAAACGGCATAGCTTTCAAACTCATTGCTGGCGAAGTTTTGGGACACAAATCTCCGGTTCCGGTTTACAGTCCGTTGTATTTGATCGAACTAAAATCTGAACAAAAACAAACCGTTTCCATTGGCGACGGCCTTTTTGGCGAAAGCGCGCTGTACATTCTTGAAGGTTCGGTTGAAAGCGAAGGAAATGTGTATGGGCCAAAGCAGATTTTGATTGCGAACGACAGCAAATTGTGCGAATTTGTCATGACCGAAAACACGACCGTTTATATTTTCGGCGGCGATGCTTTTCCCGAACCGAGAACGATATATTGGAATTTTGTCGCATCAACCCCTGAATTGATTGAAGATGCAAAAAAACGCTGGCTCGAACAGACTTTTGAAAAAGTTCCGGGCGAAACGGATTTTGTACCCTTGCCAACACAAACCAATATGAACCTGAAAAAATGAAGCATTTGATCCGCGTTTTTTTGTTATTATTTTTAAGTTCTGGACTTTACGCACAAACCTTAAGCGGAACCGTCTTTGATGAAAATAAGGAAACCATCGCAGGCGCATCGGTGTATCTCGACGGCACTTCCATTGGTACGATCACCGATGATCAGGGGAAATATGAACTGCATGCCGCGAAAAAAATCAATACAACACTCGTCATTGGTTTTATTGGTTACGAATCGAAAATTATTGACAATCCTTTCCAGAATCCGGAGCAGAAAATTTATCTCGTCCCGAAAGAAACGCATTTGAAAGAAGTGGTTGTCGTCGCTGACGGATTTAGCCGCGCAGATAAACTGAAGATCTTTCGGGAAGAATTCCTCGGAAAAACCAAAGCTGGCCGATCATGTAAAATTCTGAACGAATCCGATATTTCATTTTCATACGATACCAAACGCAAACAGCTTGCTGCTTTTTCATCGGTTCCCATTCTTATCCAAAACAATTATTTAGGTTACGAAATCGCATTTTCACTGATTGAATTTCGCATTGATTTTACTGCCAAAACGATCAACAGCGCCGACGTTTACAGCAATTTTTTCGCCGGAACGACTTTTTATAAAGATCAAACCAAAGGAAAGAAAACGTATTTCGAGAAAAGAAAAAAGACCTATTACGGTTCGCAGATGCAGTTTTTCAAAAATCTCACGCAAAATCTTTGGAACAAAAAAAACTTCCAGCTGTTTGACGGCAGTTACATGACCAATCCGACTGACCATTTTCAGATCCGGAAAAATTCAGGAATTTACGTCGTAACCATAACCGGAGCGGAGAAAAAAAAGCCGGAATCGTTAACCGCGACCGGTAATTTTTACAAATCTTTTAACCTGCTTTACAACAAATCCCAACAGTCGAGTGTGGTTTTCAATACCAACGTTTTTCACATCGACGAATACGGAAACAACGAGGATTTTGATGTTGTTTCTTTCGGCGGCGAACTCGGAAAAAAACGTGCAGGTGATATGCTTCCGATGGATTATATTGAGTGATTTTTAAAACCATTTCACACAATCGGACATTTAGAAACGTTGTTTTTTTACTAATTTAGCCGCATGATAAAAATTGCCATCATCGGTTCGGGAAATGTCGCGCAGCATTTGATTTCGGCTTTCGGCGAAAGTGAGGAAACTGAAGTTGTTCAGGTGTTTTCGCGTAGCAAATTGGACTTTGCTAACATTCCGGTGGTTCATAATTTAGATGAATTGGCCGAAGCCGATCTTTACATTATTGCAGTTTCAGACGATGCGATTTCCGAAATTTCGGCGAAATTGCCTTTTGAAAACCGACTCGTCGCGCATACTTCAGGCAGCGTTTCTATAGAAAAACTGGATTCGAAAAACCGACAGGCTGTTTTTTATCCTTTGCAGACTTTTTCGAAAAATAAAGCCACTGACTTTAAAGTCATTCCGATTTGCATGGAAACCAAATTTGAAAATGATTACGATTTGCTTGAAAAAATCGCAAAAAGCATTTCAGAAAAAGTATACCCAATTTCATCAGTACAGCGAAAATCCATTCACATTTCGGCCGTTTTTGTCAACAATTTCGTGAATCATCTGTATAAAATTGGAAACGATATTTGCAACGAACATCAGGTCCCGTTTGAAATATTGCAGCCACTGATCCGTGAAACCTCTGAAAAAATTAGAACGCTTTCTCCAAATGACGCGCAAACTGGTCCGGCCAAACGAAATGATGTCCAAACAATCAACGCGCATCTCGAATTTTTATCTGACGAAAACCAAAAAAACATTTATAAAATCTTAACCCAATCCATCCAAAATGGCGAAAACTTATAAGGAAATCATGAACGACATCACGACATTTATTTTTGATGTCGACGGTGTTCTAACCGACAGTTCGGTACACGTAACGCCAACCGGCGAAATGTTGCGCATCATGAACATCCGCGACGGTTATGCGATGAAAGCAGCTGTGGAAAGTGGGTATCACGTGTGCATTATCTCCGGCGGAAGCAATGAAGGCGTTCGCATCAGGCTCAGAAACCTGGGCATTACCGACATCCATCTTGCGGCTCCGAACAAAGTTGAAACCTTTAAAGAATACACCAAATTGTACAATATTAAGTCCGAACAGGTTTTGTATATGGGCGACGACATTCCCGATTACCATGTGATGAAACTCGTGGGATTGCCAACCTGTCCGCAGGATTCAAGTCCGGAGATCAAAGAAATCAGTGCTTACATTTCGCACAAAAATGGCGGACGTGGCGCAGTTCGCGACGTGATCGAACAAGTGATGAAAGTACAGGGAAAATGGATGCAACATTTTGACGGAAAACACGATTAATTTAAGATTTAAGATTTGGCATTGGCTTCGCAAGAGCGCCTCGATTTTAGATAAAAAACAGATACCTTTTTGACTTTTGACTTCAACCATGAAAAACTTTTTCAAACTCATCCGTTACCAAAATCTACTTCTGCTTGCCTTGATGCAGCTGGTGTTTCGTTACGGATTTTTAAATTTACAGCACATCAATTTGGCGCTGAGCGATTTCCAATACGTTTTACTGGTTTTGGCAACCGTGCTGATTGCGGCTGCGGGTTATGTGATCAACAACATTTTTGACCAGGAAACCGACAATGAAAATAAACCAGCGAATGTAATCGTCGGCAAAAGCATTTCTGAAACGGCGGCTTACAATTTGTATGCGGCTTTGAATATTACCGGTGTTGGAATCGGATTTTACCTGTCGAATGTCATTGGAAAACCCGGAACTGCGGCGATTTTCATTATTGTTGCGGCAACACTTTATTTGTATGCGTCGACTTTCAAGCAAATGCTGGTCGTTGGAAACCTGATTGTCGCGTTGCTTTTGGCGTTGAGCGTGCTTATCGTTCCGGTTTTCGATTTGTATCCGATAACGAATGAAAGCAACCAGAAAGGAATGGCGACATTGTTTTCGGTGATTTTTGATTACGCGGTTTTTGCGTTTTTGATCAATTTCATTCGCGAAATCGTGAAAGATCTGGAAGACATCAATGGCGATTACAATCAGGGAATGAACACGTTACCGATTGCTTTGGGAAAATCAAGAACGACAAAATTGGTGTTTGGTCTCAGTATCATTCCAATTGTGCTGCTTTTGGTTTATACCAATAAATATTTTTTTACAAACAACTTACTGATCGCCGTGATCTACACGTTGGCTTTGGTAATCAGTCCGCTGATCTATTTTTCAGTCAAAATGCTTTCGGCAAAAACGACTAAAGATTTTCACCATCTGAGCAAAGTTTTGAAACTCGTAATTTTGTCTGGCGTACTTTCGATCGCGGTCGTATCATATAATATTTTGCAAAATGCTTAAAGAAAAACTTAAAAATTACAACATCATTCTCGCTTCAGGTTCGCCAAGAAGGCAACAGTTTTTTAAGACGATGGACATTGATTTTGAAATTCGCCTGAAAGACATTGAGGAAATTTATCCGCCACAGCTAAAAGCCGAAGAAATTACCGATTTCCTGGCCGAATTAAAGGCTTACGCGTTCAAGGACGAACTCGCGCCAAACGATTTATTGATCACAAGCGATACGATTGTCTGGCACAACGGACGCGCTCTGGGCAAACCGAAAGATTACGGCGATGCTTTTGAAATCCTGAAATCACTGTCAGATTCTACGCATGAAGTCATTACGTCTGTTTGCTTTAAAACGCTCGATGAAACGACTGTTTTTAGCGAAGTGACCAAAGTGACTTTTGCCGAACTTGAAGACGATGCGATTGCTTATTATCTCGAAAATTACAAACCGTATGACAAAGCCGGCGCGTATGGAATCCAGGAATGGATTGGCCTGACCGGAATTACAAAAATTGAGGGTTCTTATACCAATGTTGTTGGTTTGCCGACGCAGAAAGTCTACGAATTCCTTAGCAATCTGAGCTAAGATGATCAAGGAATTTTATATAGAAATTATTGCAACAGTCGTCCTAATTATAGTTACGGTTGCCGTGCGGTTCATTTCTACCAAACTGATTAAACATTACGCAAAAAGCAGCGAGATCCTCGAACACCGGACAAATCTCGTCGCCAAATACAACAGTATCTTTATTACGGTGCTTTTTCTGATTGCGATTTTTATCATTTGGGGCGTACAAACGAAAGACATTTTCCTGACCATTTCTTCTGTCGTTACGGTTGTAGGTGTGGCGTTATTCGCACAATGGTCCATTTTGAGTAACATTACTTCAGGTGTGATTTTGCTTTTTACTTTTCCGTTTAAGATTGGCGACACGATCCGCATACACGATAAAGATTTTCCGATCGAAGCAGAAATCGAGGATATTCGCGCGTTTCATACGCTGTTGCGGACTAAAGATGGCGAACTCATCACATTTCCTAACAATCTTTTGTTACAAAAAGGCATTTCGATAATAACCATTCCTTTTGAAGACAAAGAATTCATGGATTAGATTGTTGTTTTTGTAGTATTTTTCATTTATAATTTTGTTTAAAATGCACTTAATCGATATTTTATGCTTTTAATCGGATATTTTAAAAATCTTTCTTAAGTTTGCTTTGAGATATAATTGATCTTTTAAGTAAACCTACGAAACGATGAAAACCCTGAAAATTGCAATCGCCATCCTTTTACTAACTGGCTTACAGGCCAACGCCCAGGCAGACAGAAAAAAAGCAGATAAAGTTCCGCCATTGGTTGATCCTATTACGCAATGCAGCCTTCGCTACTACTACTATCCAAATATAGAAGCGTATTTCGATACCCAAAAAAGCATCTATTATTATCAGGAAAAAGGCGAATGGAAGACTGCTGAAGAAATTCCGAGTGGTTATCGCGGATATTCCATGAACAACAAAGTCAGCGTTTACATTACAGACTACGACGATGATCTCATCACGCAATTCATCAAAATCCATAAAAAACAATTCCCATATTCTGCAAACGGACGGTTTATGCGCAAAGCGACTGTTGCCGCTGATTAACCGAAAATTAAAATTACATCTGATCCGGATTGCAAAAAAAATTGTTAAACCAATGAAATAAGCAATCCGGATTTTATTTAATTGTTACATTTGAAGCTCTTGCAAATTAATCCCATGTCCATGCACAAGCTTTACTCCTGCGCGCTGTTTCTGTTCTTTTTTTCTTCCCACATTTCGTTCGCGCAGCAACCGCCAAAACCAAATTCGGCCGAAATTTTCAACCAGATCCAAAAGCTTAATTTCCTCGGCTCGGTTCTTTACATTGCCGCGCATCCTGATGATGAAAACACGCGGTTGATTTCATATATGGCCAATGAGAAAAAAGCGCGCACCGGATATTTATCCTTAACACGCGGCGACGGCGGGCAAAACCTGATCGGACCTGAACTCCGCGAATTACTCGGCGTCATCCGGACACAGGAATTGCTCGAAGCGCGGAAAATTGACGGCGGCGAACAGTTCTTTTCCCGTGCCAACGATTTTGGCTATTCCAAAGTGCCCGATGAAACTTTGAAAATCTGGAACAAAGAGGAAGTGCTCAGCGATATTGTTTATACGATTCGAAAATTCCAGCCTGACATCATCATCAACCGTTTTGATGCGCGTTCTCCGGGAACAACACACGGCCATCATACGGCTTCGGCCATGTTAAGCCTGGAAGCTTTTGACCTCTCAAACAATCCGAAAAATTATTCCGGACAGTTAAATTTGGTAAAAACCTGGCAGCCCAAACGCGTATTTTTCAATACATCGTGGTGGTTTTATGGAAGCAAGGAAAAATTTGACAAAGCCGATAAAACAAATATGTACAATATTGAAACCGGCGTTTATTATAAAAATCTTGGCAAATCCAATCAGGAAATTGCCGCGCTAAGCCGAAGCCGACACCAATCTCAAGGTTTCGGAAGTACCGGTGTTCGCGGAGAAGACAACGAATTCCTGGAGTTTTTGAAAGGCGATGCGCCCAAAGACAAATCCAATATTTTTGAAGGCATTGATACGTCCTGGAACCGCGTTAAAGGCGGAAAACCAGTCGGCCAGTTGCTCGCTTCTGTGGAGAAAAATTACGATTTCAGAAATCCTGCGGCAAGCATTCCGGATTTGGTCAAAGCCTACGTTATGATCCAAAATCTGGAAGATGACCATTGGAAAACAATCAAATCGGCGGAAATCCGAAACATTATTGCGGCTTGTTCAGGTTTGTATCTCGAAGCCGTTGCCGACAGTCAGGAAAGCGTACCCGGATCGCTCTTCAAAATCAAAATCGAAGCCATCAACCGAAGTGACATTCCGATGCAGCTTGCTTCAATTCAAACCAATCCTTCGTCAAATACCATTTTTCAGGTTACCGATTTAAAAACCAACAAACTGCAAAACATCGACCTGGAAATCAATCTTCCGTCAACTTCCGATTATACACAGCCGTATTGGCTTGCCGCACCTGGAACTGTTGGAATGTATCGTGTCGACGATCAGAAAAACATTGGCCTTCCCGACATCATCCGAAATACGAAAGTGACCTTTAACATTCTGATAAACGGCGTTTCCATTCCGTTTGAACGAACGGTTATTTACAAATACAACGATGATGTGAAAGGCGAAGTCTACCGTCCGTTTGACATCGTTCCCGACGTGACAACTTCATTCTTTGAAAAAGTGGCCATTTTCAATGACCGGAAAACGAAAACCATTGGCGTAAAAATAAAAGCCGGGAAAGACAACGTCAAAGGCGGTTTGCAACTTGAATTGCCTGAAAACTGGAAAACCAGCCCAAAATCGGTTGCATTTTTATTGGCCAAGAAAGGCGAAGAACAAAACGTATTTTTCGACATTACGCCGTCTGAAAATGCGGATGAAATCACTGCCAAAAGCATCGCTACAATAGACGGAAAACGTTTCGATCGGGAGCAGACAAACATCAAATACGAACACATTTCGACCCAACAGGTTTTGAAACCAGCCGAAGCAAGGTTAATCAAACTCGACATCAAAACCGGAAAAGAAAAAATCGCTTACATCATGGGTGCCGGCGATGAAGTTCCGAAAAGTTTACGCCAAATGGGATACGAGGTTTCCATTGTGAAACCAGAGGAAATTACGAAAGAAAAATTGCAGGAATTCAATACCGTGATAACTGGAATTCGTGCATACAATACTGTAAAAACGCTTGCTTTCAAACAAAATATACTGTTCGATTTTGTAAAAGACGGGCACAATATGATCGTACAATACAATACTGCTGGCGATTTTGTAACCAATGATATTGCGCCATTTCCACTCAAAATTTCCCGAGACCGCGTGACCGAAGAAGATGCGGAAGTGCTGTTTTTAGATCCGAAAAATCCGGTACTGAACTTCCCGAATAAAATCACGCAAAATGATTTCAAAGGCTGGAAACAGGAACTGGGATTGTATTATCCGAACGAATGGGACAGCGCATTTACAGCGATAATTTCTGCGCACGACAAAGGAGAACCTGCTAAAAAAGGCGGAATTTTGGTAGCGAAATACGGAAAAGGAAACTATATTTATACCGGACTGAGTTTCTTCCGCGAATTGCCGGAAGGCGTTTCGGGCGCATTCAGGCTGATGGCCAATATGATTTCGATGCCAACAGACAAATAAAAACCAAACCAAATGAGACCTGAAAATACCGCAAACTGGAAGAAAAGTTACACCTGGGTTTTGATTGCCAATACGATTTACATTATGATTTTTTGTTTAATCATGGAAATGTTTTCTTAAGATGCAGCAAATCGATTGGATTGTACTTTCGGCAACTTTACTTTTCATCGTCGTTTACGGCGTTTGGAAAACCAAAGGCAGCAAAAATGTAGAAGATTATATTCTGGGAAACAATGAAACGCCCTGGTGGACGGTTGGACTTTCGGTCATGGCCACACAGGCCAGTGCGATCACGTTCCTCTCTACTCCTGGCCAGGCTTATCATGACGGAATGGGTTTTGTGCAATTCTATTTTGGATTGCCGCTCGCAATGGTAGTCATTTGTTATACTTTCATACCAATTTACCATAGGCTTAAAGTTTTTACGGCTTACGAATATCTCGAACAGCGTTTCGATTTAAAAACACGTTCTCTCGCAGCGATTTTGTTCCTGTTCCAACGCGGATTGGGAACCGGATTGACGATTTACGCGCCGGCCATTATCCTTTCGGCTTTACTTGGATGGAACCTGACTTTTATGAATATCGCAATTGGTGTTTTGGTGATTATCTACACTTTTGTCGGCGGAACCAAAGCAGTCAATGTCACGCAGAAACAACAAATGTTTGTGATCATGTCGGGTATGTTCATCACTTTTTTCCTGATTTTACATTTGCTTCCTAACGACATGACGTTCAGCAACGCGATGCATATTGCCGGCGCCAACCATAAAATGGATGTGGTCGATTTTTCATTTGATCCTGAAACACGTTACACGTTCTGGAGCGGAATTACGGGCGGATTTTTCCTTGCGCTTTCCTATTTTGGAACCGACCAATCTCAGGTAGGCCGATATTTGTCCGGAAAATCGGTAAAAGAAAGTCAAATGGGACTCATCATGAACGGATTTTTAAAAGTGCCGATGCAATTTTTTATCCTTTTGATTGGCGTAATGGTTTTTGTGTTTTTCCAATTCAACCCGGTGCCGCTGAATTTCAATCCGAATAACAAAATCGCTGTTGAAAATTCGAAATATAAAAACGACTACCACACTCTCGAAGACAAACTCGACAAACTTTCGGAAGAGAAAAAAGAAATCAATTTGTTGTACATCGACCATCTGAACCAAAATTATGACAATCCTATTTTGCGTAAAGAACTCGTTGCGCTTTCAAGCAAAGAGAACGATTTGCGGGACGAAGCACGCGAACTGATCTCAAAAGCCGACAACAAATCGGAGACGAATGACAAAGATTACGTGTTCATTCATTTCATCTTAAATTATCTGCCGAAAGGCCTGATCGGATTGTTGCTCGCCGTTATACTTTCCGCAGCAATGTCGTCGACGGCTTCGGGAATTAACGCATTGGCTTCGACCACGGCAATCGACATTTACAAACGCAATGTCAAAGGTGAAAAATCGGAAAAACATTTTGTAAACGCTACTAAGTTTTTCACATTGTTGTGGGGAATTATCGCAATTTTGTTTGCGTGCGTAGGTACGTTATTTGAAAACCTGATCCAATTGGTGAACATCATTGGATCGATCTTCTACGGAACCGTTTTGGGAATATTCCTGGTTGGGTTTTACGTCAAATATGTCAAAGCAAAAGCGATATTCTGGGGCGCTGTGATGAGCCAATTGACGATTTTTTACATTTACTATTTGGATGTCGTCAGCTTCCTGTGGCTGAATTTTATCGGCGCAATGCTAACGATTTTCCTCTCGCTGGTGCTTCAGATTGTCATCAAAAAAGACCGAATTACCGCATAAAAAAATCCCGCTTTTATCAAATTAAAAAGCGGGATTTTTATTTAAAACAGGATTATTTCTTACTCCATTCTGCGATGCTGTCGTTATTCATCTTAACATAATCGTTATTTTTAGCCGCTGTCGCTGCTGCCAATGACAATTTCGCTGTTTCGATCGCGCCTTTTTTATCACCCAATTTCGCCTGGATCAATGATTTCAGTCTGTTGTACCAAAAAGGTTTTTCTTTGCTCAATTCCAACGCTTTGTTTACATAAGCAAGTGCTTTTGAAAGATCAGCATTTGATTGGTAGAAATATTGCGCTGATGCAAAATAATCGTTTGCCGTTGGGCCAGCCAAAGCTTTTTCAATACTTTCCATTGCAGTTTTCTGGGTTGGCACTTCAAATTTTAAAGACACCAAAGTTTTCTCCCACGAGATTTCGATATTTCCGTAATTGTTGTCCAGGTTGTTGATTCCGATAGTCAGGCTTTCTACATTTCTGTTTAGTGATTCCGGTTTTGCATTGGCTTTCAGCGCTACTTTTGCATCGCTCCAGTTTTCAGGATTTCCCCAATTGTCGGTGTCTGTGTAGAAAACGATTTCCCAATTGTCTGCTTTCGGAGTCGTATACAACGAGTATTTTCCTTTTTTCAAAGTTTTTCCGTCGATCACAACATCTTCGCTGAACGAAATCAGCGTATTTGCATTGGCACCGGTTCTCCAAAGTTTTCCAAACGGAACCAAATCCCCAAAAATCGTTCTGCCTTTCATTCCCGGACGCGAATAATCTACTTCAACATCAGTCAGTCCAACAACTTGTTTTACTGTTGCAAACGGACTCGGCTGTGGTGTTTTTACCTGTGCTTCTACAGAAAATCCGGCCATTACAACCGCCAATACCAGCAATATTTTTTTCATTTTTATTAATTTAGGTTATGCGTCAAAATTACAAATTCAAATTGAAAGAAAGATTAGAAAATTAGATAATCTGTCAATTGCGAATTTGGGTTTTCATTGGTGTTTGAATTTTCCAACGTCTCATTTTCTAATTATTTTGTTTATGATTTTTTATTTATCATTAAACAATTGTACATTTACAAAAAGTGCCGTCTATGAAATTATACTCCAAACACAGCATCCAGAAACTTCCGATTTCGCTGCAACAAGCCTGGGATTTTATTTCAGATCCGAAAAATCTCGAAGTCATCACACCCAAAGAAATGGGCTTTCACACGATTTCCGGTGACGAGCGCAAAATGTTTGCAGGCCAGATTATCCATTACACAATCACGCCGCTTTTTGGGATTAAAATGCAATGGGTCACCGAAATCACGCATGTCAACGACAAGGAATTTTTCGTGGACGAACAACGTTTCGGACCGTATAATTTTTGGCATCACAAACACTTTTTAAAGGAAATTCCGGGTGGCGTGGAAATGGAAGACATCGTACATTATAAAGTTCCAATGGGAATCCTGGGGCAATTGGTGCATCCGTTTTTGGTCAAACCCGAACTCGATAAGATTTTCGAGTACCGTACGAAAAAACTAGTGGAACTTTTTGGCGAATTCAAAGCTGACTATTGATGAAAAATATTTTATTAATTGGCGGTTCATACGGAATCGGATTGGCGTTGGCCAAAGAATTGCAAAACGAAAATAACGTTTATATTGCCTCGCGGACTTCCGAAAACCTGGCTGATTTAAAGGCGCATCACATCATTTTTGACGCGTCAGAAGATACTTTGGATGTTACAAATTTGCCCGAAGTTATTGACGGTTTTGTGTATTTGCCGGGAAGCATCAACCTGCGTCCGTTCAAAGGCATCAAACCAGAAACTTTTGCGGAAGATTTACAGATCAATTTTATCGATATGGTCAAAGTTTTACAAACCGTTTTACCTAAACTATTGGCCTCAGAACAAGCGAGCATTGTATTGTTCAGCAGTGTAGCGGTTCAAACCGGAATGCCATTTCATACCAGTGTTGCTGCGGCAAAAGGCGCCGTTGAAGGTTTTGCCAAAGCGCTCGCGGCAGAATACGCATCCAAATTCCGGGTTAATGTGATTGCGCCGTCGCTGACCAATACGCCATTGGCAGACAAATTTTTAAACAACGAATCCAAACAGGAAAAATCATCCCAACGCCATCCTTTAAAACGTTTTGGAGAAGCGGAAGACATCGCGCAAATGGCCGCATTTTTATTGTCGGAAAAGAGTTCGTGGATTTCCGGGCAAACATTTCACGTTGACGGCGGTTTGTCGACACTATTGGCTAACTAATTTATTTTTTATGACGATTTTCTGGTTCAGGCGCAATTTACGATTGGAGGACAATGCTGGTTTGTTTGAAGCTTTGCACGATTCCGAAGAAGTATTGCCGATTTTTATTTTCGATAAAAATATTCTTTCCGAATTGCCGAAAGACGACGCTCGGGTCACTTTCATTTCCGATTTATTGGCAAACATCAACACCGGATTGCAAAAACACAAAAGGTCGTTGGCTGTTTTTCATGACGAACCCGAAGCGGTTTTCCATAAACTGATCACCGAAAACGACATTACCGCGGTTTACGCCAACCACGACTATGAACCTTACGCCAGAAAGCGCGATTCTGAGATTTACAAATTCCTGAAATCAAAAGATATTGCGTTCAAAACCTTTAAAGACCAGGTAATTTTTGAGAAAAGCGAAGTCGTAAAAGATGATGAAAAACCTTATGTAGTGTACACGCCTTACTCGAAAAAATGGAAGGAAAAATTCTCCAACTCGAACATCAAGTCATTTAAATCTGAGGATTTGCTGCAGAATATTTGCAGTCACAAGTATCCGTTTTTGGATTTGTCAGCTATTGGTTTCAAACGATCCAAAACGGAAATCCCCGAATTTGATATCGCCAAATCCCTGATCGAACATTATGAGGCGACAAGAAATTTCCCGGAACTGCGAACGTCGAGGCTCGGTGTACATTTGCGTTTTGGATCGGTCAGCATCCGAAAAATTGTGGCAAAAGCCAATCAGGAACACAACAAAACGTTTTTAAATGAATTGATCTGGCGCGAATTCTTCATGCAGATTTTGTGGCATTTCCCAGAAACCGTGACCAAAAGTTTTCGACCGAAATACGACAATATCAAATGGCGCAACAACGAAAAAGAGTTTAAAGCCTGGTGCGAAGGAAAAACCGGATATCCAATGGTGGACGCAGGCATGCGCGAACTCAACGAAACCGGCTTTATGCACAACCGCGTTCGTATGGTCACGTCGAGTTTTTTGTGCAAACATTTACTGATCGATTGGCGCTGGGGCGAAGCGTACTTTGCGGAAAAATTACTCGATTACGAACAATCCTCAAACATTGGAAACTGGCAATGGAACGCCGGAAGTGGTGTCGATGCTGCGCCTTATTTCCGAATCTTCAATCCTACAGAACAGGTCAAAAAGTTTGATAAAGAGTTGAAATACATCAGAAAATGGGTTACGGAACTCGAAGAATTGTCTTATCCCGAACCGATTGTTGATCACAAGGAGGCGCGCGAAAGATGCCTGAAAGTTTTTAAGGAAGCGGTTGGATAATTACTTTTAGCAGGAACAAAAACTATTTCAAATTCTTTACCTTCTCATAATCCAATTCGCTAAATTCCCGGATCACCATATCTGCAGCCGCTAAATTTTGCATTTTTGAATGGATGCTGTCGTAACCGATACAGAAAATTCCGGCGCCTTTAGCAGCCAATATTCCGTTTGAGCTGTCCTCAATCACGATGCAGTTTTCCTTTGGCGCTTTAGAAAGTGAAGCGGCAAATACGAAAATTTCGGGATCGGGTTTAGACTTTGGAAAATCCTCACCGCTGACGATATCGGTAAAATATGGGTACAAATCAAACCGTTTGAAAACACGGTCGATCGTTTGTTTTGACGAAGATGAAGCGACGATCAATTGGATGCCATTTGCAAACAAATCTTTGATCAGTTTTTCAACGCCATCGATCAGGAACAAATCTGGTTTGTGATCAAACGCATCGTTGAAAATGGTGCGCTTCTGGTCGATTAATGTTGGAATATCAGCTTCCAAATGAAAATGCTGTTTCAAACTTTGGTAGACATTTTTTGTCGATTTCCCTAAAAGTGTCGCATACATCGCATCCGAAACATCGATTCCAAGATCTTTAAAATGTTGGTGAAAAGCGTAGGAATGTACGGGTTCGGTATCGACGATCACGCCATCCATATCGAAAATTACGGTTTTTATCATAGTTGCTGAGTCGCTGAGAACGGAGTTCCTGAGTTTAGTAGTTTTACTTTTGTCTTTCGCCTTAAGCCTTAAGCCTTTTGCCTTATACCTGAATCTCTTCCCTTTTCAAAATATGACGAATCACGGTTTCGGCCGCATACAATCCGAAAAGTCCCGGCATATAACTATTGGTCCCGTAAAAAGATTTCTTGAAATTCTTGCCGTCTGTTTTCTTCAAACTGCCGTCATCCTGGATTTCTGACGAATACACCACTTTTACACCTTTGTCAATTTTAACCGCTTTGAGTCTTTTTTTGATCGTTTTGGCCAGGAAGCAATTTTCGGTATTACTGATGTCGGAAACCTTGACTTTTGCCGCTTCCATCTTTCCGCCCGCGCCCATGCTGCTGATAATTTTGATCTTTTTGCGTTTGGCTGCAATGATCAAATTGAGTTTTGGCGTGACGCTGTCAATGCAATCCATGACAAAATCATATTCGTCTGAAACGATTTCAAAAGCGCGTTCCGGCGATAAGAATTCGCGTATTTTGGTCAGTTGCAATTCCGGGTTGATATCCATCAATCTATTTCCGACCACGTCGATTTTTGGTTCGCCAACAGTAGAATGTAAAGCTGGCAATTGCCTGTTGATGTTCGTAATATCGACCACATCGCCATCGACAATTGTAATTTTCCCAACTCCGGCGCGTGCGATAAATTCCGCTGCAAATGAGCCTACACCGCCCACTCCGACGATTAATATATTGGCATTTTTTAATTTTTCAAGTCCTTCTTTTTTGAAGAGCAGCTCTGCCCTTTCTGTCCATTCAGCCATTTTGATTTAAGATTTTTGATTTAAGAATTACGGATAAGCCGAGATTCAAAAACCGTTTTAAAATTTACTTTGATCTGTTGTTGCAAATGTTCAATTTGCATATTTTTATATTTCGCCGCCAAGGCATAAACGTCGGCAATATTTTCTTCTATCGTATCGGTTTCGAGGAAAAAACGATTGTTTGGAACGCTTTTAAAAACCGATTCAAGTTCGGGATTTCTGAGTAAATATTTCCCAAAGGAAAGATAAAATCCGTTGTCGAGCAGCTGTTTGGCCGTTTGCTGGTTTTTCGAAAATCCGTGAATGACCATCGGAACCGAAAGTTTCATTCTTTTTTTGGTTTCAACCATTTCCTGGAATGCCGCGACACAATGCAAAATCACGGGTTTTTGATATTTTTCGGCCAAAGCCAATTGCGATTCGAATACTTCAGCCTGCAATTCCATTGGCATTTCGGTGCGTTTGTCGAGTCCGCATTCGCCTAAAGCCAGACAGCTTTTTTGTTGCAATTTGCTTTCAATAATTTTGAGATCTTCCTCAATCCTGCTTTGATCGATGTACCACGGATGGATCCCGATCGAATAATTCGGAATCGAACCGTCAAAATCTTTTGGATATTGGTTTACGATTTCCAAAATCTTCTCATCCGACGAGAAACCGTGTGTATGGATGTTGATAAAATGCATCAGTCGTGAAACTTTTTGACACCGGCTTTGATCTCGATATTGAGGTCATTTTCAAGCGGCACGATCGGGCAAGAATATTTGTGGTTGTACGCGCAATACGGATTGTAAGCGGTATTAAAATCGATCGCCAACGTGTCGCCTTTTGGCATTTTCAGATCAATGTAACGTCCGCCAATGTAGGTTTCCTTGCCCGAAGTCAGGTCGGAAAACGGTAAAAACAAATGGTCTTCAAAACCTTTTCTCTTGCTGAGTTCGATATTTTTGTACACGTTGAGTTTCAGGTTTTTTCCGTCAAGCGAAAAAGTCAGTTCGCCATATTTCACGTATTCTGGCGTACGGTCGGTTGACGTCTTCATTTTGAACGGTTTTTCTTTTTTTGTGCGCGTGAATTGGGCTACGACAAAATATTTTTCGGTCGCCGGAAAATAATCCAGCGTTTTAAAATCTTTCAGATCTTCTTCGGTCAGCGGACTTTTCTTCGGATCGCCAAACTCCGAATTTTGTTCGTTCTGAAAAGCTTCGACTGCTTTTTGATCGTATTTTTCCTGTCCGAAACCGCTAAAAGCCAACAGCGCGAACGCCAAAACCAACACATTTTTCATATCGTTCCTTTGTGCAAAAATAAGCAAAATGAATAAGCGAAACACCAAATTTATCAGGGCAGAGTTTGTAAATTTGCGGCACTCAAACCAATTCTGCACATGCTTATAACCGGACTCCAGCGATATTTCAACAACTTTAAAGGTTTTTCGCGCGAAATCTGGATCCTTACTTTTATTACGTTTATTAATCGCGCGGGCATGATGGTTTTGCCGTTTCTCTCGAAATATCTTAAGGAAGATTTGCATTTTTCGTATGAAGACGTGAGTTCGATTTTAGTTGCTTTTGGATTGGGCTCAATGCTCGGTTCATGGCTCGGCGGTAAATTATCAGACAAAATAGGATTTTATAAAATCATGGTTTTCAGTCTGTTTACCAGCGGATTGATGCTTTGGGGATTGCAGTTTATCACGTCTTTTTGGGGATTGTGCATCGGCATGTTTCTGATTATGACGGTAGCCGATATGTTTCGCCCGGCCATGTTTGTTTCGCTCGGCGCCTATGCCAAACCCGAGAACCGCACGCGTGCTTTGACGCTGGTGAGGCTCGCTGTAAATTTAGGATTCGCGGTTGGTCCGGCTTTGGGCGGGCTGATTATTATGGCGATTGGTTACAAAGGATTGTTTTGGGCAGACGGCGCTTCGTGTATCTTGGCCATTTCGGTTTTTGCGTTATTGGTAAAGGAAAAGAAAGTCGATCATAAACAAAAGCAAGCGGAAAATGAAGCAGTGGTTTCCGTATTCAAGGACCGGATTTTCTGGATTTTCCTTTTTGTCTGTTTTGTAACCTCGATGGTTTTCTTCCAATTATTCACAACTTTGCCCTTGTACCATCATATCAAATACGGCCTGACCGAATTGCAAACCGGATTGTTGATGATGCTCAACGGATTGCTGATTTTCCTTTTGGAAATGCCGATCGTGAGCATTGTGGAACGCAAAAATATCCGGAAACTCAAAATGATTTTCTGGGGTTCGTTTATGATGATGCTGAGTTTTGTCGCGCTGCTTTTTGATGCGTGGGTGGGCGTTTTGATCATTAGTGTCGTTTTTATGACATTTGGCGAAATGTTTATTTTCCCGTTCTCAAATTCGTTTGCACTAAGCCGCGCGCCAAAAGGACACGAAGGCCGATACATGGCGCTTTTCACGATGAGTTTTAGCCTGGCGCACATTATGAGTGCCAAATTGGGATTGGGAATCAGCAGCAATTTTAGTTATGAAACCAACTGGCTTTTTATGGGAAGCTGCGGACTTTTGGCAACTTTTTGTTGTGTGTGGCTGATGAAACTCGTTCGGGAAGAAAACAGCTGAATGGAGATTTTGGATTTTTGATTTAAGATTTACGAATTGTCACGATTTAAGAATTGTCAAGATTTAGATTTCAGATTTGATTTGCTGAAGGGTTTTATCGGAATGAATGAGTGCGACAATTACCTTCTGTTTGAGCGTTTCGCTGTCGTATTGCGGAAAATAAGCGGTCCAGGAAATGTCCTTTAAAAGATTTCGGATTTGTTTGATGCGTTTTGTGGTTTCAGAAGCCGTTCTTAAAACCGATGTTGAAGTTGGATCTGCCGAAACTTTGTGGCTGAACACAACCGAATCGTTTTCAAAATTTACTTCGATGAAATACAGTTTTTCAGTGTCGTTGTCCGGATGAAATTCGTTCCAGAGCGCAAACCCAATTTTCGTTCGTTCTTTCTGATTATTCTCTAAAGGCTGAAGCCGCCATTTGCAGTTGGCCGCGCGTCCCCAGTGGTTCGATTTTCTATACACGCCGGTTGGCGTAAAATAATAACTGCTCCCCGATTTGCTTGTATAATCCGGTTTTAGGTGTTGAATTTCGGCAAATGGCACTTCCCGAAATACGCAAAAAGTGTGCTTATGAAAATTATTGCGGTTGTAAATTTTACTGTCCATTTTCCTGTTTTAATAAAACTGTAACAAATTTAGGCAAAAGAAGTCTTTAAAATCAAACTTAAATTTTAGTTAAATAACTATTTTTTTAGTTGTGTAACTATAAATATAGTTGTATGTTTGCGGGAGAAGATTTAAGATTTAAGATTTAAGATTTAAGATTTAAGATTTAAGATTTAAGATTTAAGATTTACCGATTCCGTTGCAGATGATAATGGGTTTTATTACCGGATCGCGTTAGGGATTGAAGCGGAAATCCTTTTGAGGAACGAAAAAGATTGCAGCGGAAAGCCCGGCCAAAGGCAACGCCCAAAAAATAAAAAAAAAGATTAAGATTTAAAATACCATGCAAAAACTGACCAACAAAGAAGAGGAAATCATGCACGTTTTATGGAAACTTGAGAAAGCTTTTGTAAAAGAAGTGATGGCGGAAATGAGTGATGACGCGCATTACAACACGCTCTCGACAATCATAAGAAACCTTGAAGAAAAAGGATTTGTGTCGCACAACGCCTTTGGAAATACGCATCAATATTTTCCGGTAGTGAAAAAAGAAGCGTACCGTAAAAAATTTATGAATACCGCGATTGACACGTATTTCAATAGTTCGTACAAAAATATGGTTTCGCATTTTGCCAAAGAGGAAAAGATCTCGGCAGATGAATTGCGCGAAATCCTGGCGATGATCGAAGGCAAAAAATAACATCAAAATTCAGAAATATGGAAAACGTATTTTTCTACCTGATTAAATCGAGTGCGCTGATCGCTGTTTTCCTGATGGCCTATTATTTTTTGCTGCGCAAGGAAACTTTTTTTAGGAGTAACCGATGGTTTTTATTGTTTGGGTTAGTATCAGCTGTAATTTTGCCATTGGTTACCTTCAAAAAAACGGTTTGGATTGAACCGCTTCGGAGAGATATAAATTGGCAAAATATTCCCGCCAATATCGTTGCCGAACCCGAAACTTTTGAAATCAACTGGCTTTTGGTAGTCGCAACCATTTACATAATCGGGTTGTTGCTTTTTTTGCTGCGTTTCGCGTTCGATTTCAACAATCTTTTTAAGGTTTTAAAAGGAAAAACCGTTCAGCAACAAGCCGATTTTAAGTTTGTTGATGTCGAGGAAAAAGTGTCGCCCTTCTCCTATTTTAATTACATTGTTTACAATTCGTCGTTGTACAGTGCGGATGAACTCCGAAACATCCTAGAACATGAAAAAGTGCATTGCGGCCAAAACCACACCGCTGACGTATTGATTGCACGCATTTTTTGCATTGCGTTTTGGTACAATCCGTTTGTATGGTTGTACAAAAAAGCGATTTTGCAGAACCTTGAATTCATCGCCGACAGTGAGGCGCTTAAGAACATTCCCGACAAAACGGCTTACCAATTTACGCTGCTAAAAGTTACAACACATGACAACTGTGTTGAAATTACCAATCATTTTTATCAATCATTAATCAAAAAACGAATCGTTATGTTAAACAAAAATCAATCGAAAAAATGGAATTCCTGGAAGTATGCGCTGATTGTTCCGGCATTGGCGGCGTTCATGTTTTATTTCCAGGTGAAGGTCATCGCGCAGGAAAAAGCCTTGAATACGTCGGCCCTACAAAATGTTACTTCTGAAAGCATCACCATCGTTGTGGATAAAAATACAACCGACGAGGAATTGAAAAACGAAACCGCCAGAGCAAAAACACTCGGAATCAAATTGAAGTTCTCAAAGGTAAAACGCAATGCCAACGGTGAAATCATTGCTATCAAAGCCGATTACAAAGACCAAAATGACAAAAAAGGAACGTATCAGGTTGCTGGCGACCAGCCGATCAAGGCGTTGCGTTTCTTTAAAGATGACAAGGGTGCGATTGGGTTTGGGAATTCAAAAACAATCAACATCTTTAAACATTCAGATGATGTAGCAGAAGCATCTGAAGCACCGGAAGCACCGGAAGAGCCAGAAGCGTTAGAAGTTCCCGAAGCGCCGGAAGCACCAGAAGAACCAGAACAACCAGAGCAACCAGAGCGTTTCAAAGGAAAAAAAGGCGGCATTTCCATGACCGTTAACGGCGAAAATATCGATATTGACACCGATGCCATTTTTGCTGATATCGACGCTGCGTTTGCAAACCTCGACGACATCAATATCAATATCGACGCCCGCGAATTGCAGAAAATTTCGCGTGATGCGTTAAGGGAAGCCCGGGAAGAAATGCGAAAAGCACGTCCGGAAATCGCAAAAGCAAGGCTTGAAATCAGGAAGGCGCGTCCGCAAATCGAACGCGCTGCACGCGAAGTTGAAATGTCGAAACCACAGCTTGAACAAGCCAAAAGAGAAATTGAACAGGCTCGTGAAGAAATCAGAAAGGCTAAAATCGAGATCGAAAAACAAAAAGACGAAATTCAAAAGCAGAAAGCAGAAAGTAAAAAATAACGTTTGTTATAAAAATATACGCAAATCGCTGGTATTGGTCACAACATTTTAATCCTAAGACTGCCACAATCCGGCGGTCTTTTTTTATATTTGTGTAAAGCGAAACGGATATGTTTAAAATTTTAGCCAAAATCAACAAGTTGTTGCTGCCGAGTTTTACCAAGAAACAGCTTGATCTGTCGAAGGCCAGCAAATGGCAGCTTGCAATTATTGGCTGGCGGTTTTATGTAACTTCAAGGGCTTTAGAAGAATAGCATTTTAAGTGAAATTTTTTGCGTTTTTATTTACGTCTGAATTTGCAAACTTCACATTTATGCTTATATTTGCACCCGCATTAGGCCTCGTGGCGCAACTGAATAGCGCACTTGATTACGGCTCAAGAGGTTACTGGTTTGAATCCAGTCGAGGTCACTTTACGGGACAAAGAGGAAAAATCTTCTTTTGTCCCGTTTTTTTTGCTTTTAACTCGTTGTTAATCATGTACATAGCTGACATGACACCTTTGATTCTAGCGGTTTGGATTTGCATTCCTGAAAAAGTGAAATTTTCGGGGTTAAACCAATTGGTTCTCTGGCCTCACCCAAAGATGCATTTTCATAAGCGAAATTTAGACAGATAAGGCGCTCAATCCCTTGGTTTAAAAGGCCTTCTACATCTTCTGAGCAATTACTAAGTTCTGACAATTGAGATTCAAGTTTTTCAATAATTGTACTGTAATCGTTCTTCATGATTTTGTAATCGTCTGCTTCAATCTGAAACGTCGAAAGTAAGTCCCGTGCATTTGAAAGCCTCTTTTCATACTCATTTGCCTAAGCCAGAAGCTTTGTTTTGTTTTCATTTCCCGACCTGGCCTCCCTATAAGTTTCAGCAATAATCGCGCTGTATAATTTCTTAATTTCAGGCACAGGTTTGTATCTCCTCAGGTTTTAAATAAATAGTTCATTAGCAGTTTCAGAATTCATCCGATATTTACAACTAAGATCGCAATGGTAGTAATAGTAATATTTGTGACGGCCTTTACATTTGCTAGCAGTTATTTTTTTGTGACATTTAGGACAAACAAAAAAACCACGAAGGGGAAATTCTTCCTTTCTAACAATTTTCGGCCTATACACTCTAGCCCTTCCATCTAAAACATCTTGAACCCTGTAAAAAAGCCCTTCTGTAATCAACGGTTCATGCTGCCCTTGTACAAATAACGCCTTCTTACACAAACAATCAATTAATGCTGCTGTAAAAATTACCAAGGATTATGACTAAGAGAGAAGTAAAACACAGGATATTGCTTAAAGAATTAATTGATCGCGTATCTATCCTGGGAGACAGGAAAGATTTTCGGGCACAAGTAATGCTATTTACTGAGAATGCCATTTCAGATACTTTTGCCGGCGGTAAGGAGATTCTTAAGTTAAAAGGACGAGTAGAAATGGAACGCGCCTTTAAGCGTTTTCTCAGCAAGTTTGAAACCGTGTACCATTTCAACGGCCAGCAGGTGGTTGAAATAGATGGTGATTTTGCACGAGGCACATGCTATTGCCTTGTCCTTTGGCAGGAATTGAGGAGGACAAAACGATGAAAACGACTATCGGTGCCATTTATCAGGATGAATATAAACGGGAGAAAAACCATTGGCTCATATCCAAAAGAATTGGAAATTTCAACTGGCTGGAAAAACTTGAGGTTTTAAATAAAAAGCGGCACTAAGTGCCGCTTTTACTTGATGTGGTAATAATGACCTGTAATTATTGCAACTTCATTGAAAACTCGTTAACTGGCAAACGGACCTTTGGCGCCGAGGCAAGGTAATCGTTTTCGGCATCCCGATATCCGAGAGAAATAATTACTGAAGTATGAAGATTTTTTTCTGTCAAACCCAAAATGTTATTAAACGCTTCCGCATTGAAGCCTTCCATCGGAGTTGCGTCTACTTTAAGTTCGGCAGCTGCGATTAAGGCAGTACCCAAACCAATATATGCCTGTTTGTCTGACCAAATTGAATGTTGTTCTGGCGTTTGGGTTGAAAAAAAAGAGACCAGGGTATCTCTGTAAGTACCGAGTGCTCCGGAATCAAGTTTTCGTCGTTTTTCCATCATGGCTGTATAATCTGTAATGTACTCGCTGGTAATACTGTTAAATCCTGCAAAAACCAGTAAATGCGAAGACGCCTGAATTTGCAAATTGAATGACCCTCTCCTAACTTTTGCCTGGTTTCCGGATTGGTAATTACAATCAGACGGTAAGGTTGTATTCCGCAAGAAGATGCAGTGAGATTGACGGCATCGATAATATGGTCGATCTTATCTTCACTGACCACCGCATCAGAATATTCTTTAACAGCATAACGCCATTGTAAATTATTAATTAATTCCATTTTTTATGATTTTAATTGCAAAGCTATGATAGTCCTGTGTATATTTGTAACCAAGTGAGGAATTCATCTCATCGAAATTTCGAAAGCGCTGTTAGATGTTAACGGCAAGACTGCCACGGAAATTTTTGGTGTGCCTGACGACCTGAAGCTGCGTTCGTCAATGACTTTGTTTTCTAAAGTAAAAAATGCCGATCCTGTTTTCAAAGCCGTTTTGGATAAATATTTCATCGGTATTCCTGATGATTATACAGAAGAATTGCTGGAAGGAAATAAAGTGTAATGATGCTTGCAGGTCTTTTGCCAAAGGATGAAAAATTTCAATCGTAGGCGAAATTTCTTTGGCGTCCCTTTCCTACTCCTTGTTATATTATATTTGCCGGTCCTATTTGCTTAGGAAAGTCCATGGTCGGTCGCAGATCAAAGCGAACTAGTTCTTTCCACGATAGAATTTCTTTGTGAATCATCTTAATGTCCAAACCCCGCAAACCTGCAACGTTTAGTTAAAATTCCAATCGGTTTTTCTAAAGAAAGTATATTTGCGAGAAGGAATCTCAGTACGGGATAATTCCGACTTTTCCCTTGTTTTGCAGTATTGTCTATCGGGAATATTAAATAAACCCATCCCCTATCAAATTAAAAAAAATGATAAAAGATTTATTTCAAAGGAGCGATACCTGGAAAAATAACCAAATGATTTCAAAAAAGATGTATGAGGAATTGTGCGACATGAAAGGCATACATCCTTATGGCGGAGAACAACGCTGTCCCACTTGTAAAAAAGCGTACAAGATGGAAGGACAAGCAACAGGGTCTTTACTCGTTTGCTGTTAATTGCACGGCTTGTAAAACAACCATCTCCCCTCTATCAACAACTATTTTCGGGCATACCAAAACCCACCTTTCGGTTTAGTTAAAGGCATGTATATTTTAAAAATAAAAGAACCCTCGATTATGGTTAAAGGTTTAGCAGCTACGTTAAATGTAAGTCTTGATACCGCGCGCGGCATGCGCGTTAAAATAGCAGCGCTGCGAAATAATGCTTTTGAACTCCGTGTTCTGCAACGCCTGCAGCCTTTGTTAGAGGAAAATTTTTATTACATTTTTAGTGAAAATCCGAAACAAAATATGCTATGATCTCAAATTCGCATCTAAAAAAGAATTATCCTTATAAAAAGAATAGATAAATTCTTAAATCGGATCCAATGCAAGAAGTGATTACAAATCGGATTGGTGAACTAAGTAGAATTGTTTATTTCACTCTGTTGTATATTTTTCAAACAAACCTTACTCAAACTCATTTAACCCATAAAGTATTTCTTTCATTTTGGTGCCATTAACTTCTACTGGTTTATAAGCAACATTAAATTTTTGAATGGCAATATCAATATCTGCTTTTAGTTTTTTATATTCAAGCGGAAGCTTGCTCTCGCACTGCTTCTCATTCTCGTAACTATTAAGGATGATTTTGAACTTTTGGTAAAATTCTCCACCTTGATCAATAAAATTATTATACTGCGTTATAAATTGCAGTAACCGGTCAATAGGAAATTCCATATTTACCTGTAATTTGTACTGCGTTGTCCCCGCTGCAGCTCTTATTTTTTGTAAATATTCCTCCATTTTGACACTTATTGCCTCCCAGTCATCAGAAGTCCGACAGGATTCCAATGTCTGTGTGTAGCCAATAGGCTTGGTGTAATCTTTAAATAAAACTTCGATATCTGACTTTATCTTGTCATTGCTTGATTGTAAGTACGCTGTTTCGAAATAGATTGTATTCAAATCGTTTTGCATACGCAGCGTAAAATCTAATATACACTCCACATTTTTAATTTCTGACTCTTTTTCATCCTTGGTTAATGTTGATCCGATCATATTGGTAAAAGTTTGCACGACAGAGACCAGGGTGTTTGTTCCTAGCATCGAGGTTAAATCCACTGCAAATTTTTTATCCCTCTTTGATTTCAATATTTCTTTCAGTTTATCATACTCAGGATACTGGTTTGGATTTGACATTTTGTTGATCTCACTCAATGTCCTCACTGATGCAAAGTGGTGGTCAAGGCTTAAAACCTTCTCATAAAGAATACGTATAATCTGAAGTCCTTTCAGATACCGCACCTTTGATATATCAGTATTATTTTCATTTTGCAATGTTCGGATTTCATCATGAATTTTGTCCTTTTGTATAAGAAGATCAACCTTTTGTTCTGTCGTAAATGCCGAAAGCAAAGATTGATTTATTAGTGTTAATTCATACACTTTTCCTGTAACCAACATCGAGTACTTTTTATTAATTAATCTTGTCTCAGCAATAAGCTGTTCGATGATCATATCTGGGTTACCCTCTTCTGAGTAAGCAAAAGAATAACTGCTTAAAGAAGAAAGTAATATAGTTAATAAGAAAAAATACTTTTTCATAATGTCAATTTTTGGATTTGAAAAATAGTATCAAGGGGTTACAGTAAAAGTAATTTCGATACGGTCGGAATAAATAATTATTGGATACTCACCCACAGCAATTTTATTTAAAGAAGCTGGAAATCCTAAATTCCCAACTGTATTTTTATCCAAAGAAATTGTGTCAATTTGCTGAAATAGTATTTTCTCACCCGTGAGAATGTCTGAAAATGCTTTTCCCGCAATTCTGATTTCATCCTGGACGGTAAGATTTTTGCGGCTGATCTTGAAAACAAAAGTATTATCAGAGATTTTTTGCGAACTTTTAGCTGTATTAGTGTTTACTGGGGCTTGCTGCACGTTAAAGGCGCAGATTCCACGTCCATTACTACAGTCGTTACCATATCTTCCAAAGGTAGCAGTCGATTCCTTAGCAGTCACTTGCGTATATCCGGAATAATATGTTCCGATTGCTAATAACGAACTAAATAAAAATTTTAATTTTTTCATATATTTTATCTTTTAATGCATAAATAAGAAGACGTGCGTAATTTGCAGATACTACCTTTACTATCAATGGATCTCGTAGTTTCTACTATGAAAGTGTAAGTAAGACATGCACTTTATCTTTAATAATCAGTACAGGATATTCTCCTTTTTTTAAATTTTTATACCTGATATCTAAATCAAGGTGCACTAGAAGATCAAGTTTAAATTCATAATCATGCTTTTGCACATATTTCACCTTCTCTATAGTGCTAATTTTACAATACTCTTTACCAAAAAACATGATTTGATCATTTTTTGAAAGTGTATTAATGTCTAATTCTATGATAAACGAAGTGGCGGAAGTTTTGATTATTTTAAAGTTTCTCATTCTGGTAATTTTGCGTTGTCCGCCGCTTGTGAAATACTATCAAAAAATCCTTTCCTTGATCATTAAGTAGCTCCTATCAATTAAATTGATTGATAAGCCAATTCCCGCTTCGATCTTGATCGGATATAGATCCACTTTGAGTTTTCCAACGCTCTTGAAGCGCAGTCCGTCAACAATACTGTTGGAATTGAGCTGGGGTTTTCCGCTATGTTTCTTAAAATATATTGAATAATTTCCTTCAAGTGATCTGGAAATTCTGAAAGTATTTAGTTTGCCATTTTTAGCTTCTTGTAATTTTTGATGTAAACCAACTTGATTACACTATCAATACCGGCAGGCCTGAATAATATAAAGTTGGGCATTTCCAAACTTATCTGGAACGCCATACAGACGCCTGCCTTTTGCAAAAGTCAGTATGCTGAGTCGGGAGAACTTGGTTTTCTATAAAATGTTTGTTTTCTTTACTTTCTATCAGTGTATTCTTTTTGCTCTCATGAGTAAATAGTTTGGCAGAACTACTATTTTTAAAATTCATTTCAATGACAATTCTTTTAGAATCTCCTCTAGTTCTGGTTTTTTTAGACCACCTACAACAGCAACCATTAATCTTCCTGATTTCTCATAAAAGTAAGTTGTGGGCCTGACACTTATACCTATCGTGGATAAATTTTCACTACTCCTGGCAAAAAACAAGTTAAATTTTCTTCGTTTGCTAAAATTGATAATTTTAGATTGTTCTTCATCAGTAACAAATAAAAAAGTAATTTTCCCTTTATATTTTTTGCTGAGTGTTTCAAAAGCTGGCATTTCTTCAATACATGGTTTACACCAAGTAGCCCAGTAATTTATTACTACTGGTTTCTCTAGTAGTGCCTTTTGATCAATTAAATTTCCATTAATATCCGTAAGATTAATTTTAGATAATTCTATCGTTGGAGTCTTTAAAAAAAGGAGATAAAATGCTAACCCTAATATTATAGACAAAGCCAATCCGCTATAAAGTCCATATTTAAAAAATAATTTATTCATAAAATAATTAATAAGTTAAAAAAAAGACTATCACAAACAGCAATAATAAACCAACAATTAACCCGCAAAAAAAGCTAAATATTTTTTTCATCTTCCGTAAAAATTTTAGTAAAATTGTTAATTTTAAAGGGCTTTAAAAGTCTAGTAATAAAGCCCTTTAATTAATTATTTTATAAATTTTGCATTTGGGATGTAAATCTTACCATCTGCGTTTACTACATATTTCCCAGCTTTGAGAACATAATCGACTTTGTCATCACTATAATGATAATCTGTAGTGGTCGTAATATCAAGTGTCCCGTTGGCAACAAGCGCTTGTTTTTCTTTATCATTTAATGTAGGGGTCAATGTGATCAAGCCACTGCCACTTGAATTTTGTTTATTCCAAATCCAGTCATAACAGGTCGTTACGGGTGCGTGCTCATGTCCCATCCACGTAAGGGTTCTCGTGATACACCACGGTCTTGAGGCAATAGTTAAAGGAACGAAATTGATACTGTTATTAACTACGGCATATTTACCAGCCGGGATGATGATATTTTCATCCGTTTCATTTTTAGCCCCAGCAACAATTTGGTCATTTAGGATAGTTATCTCTTTCGTTCTTAACGTGTTTTGAAAAGTTAAGTTCGCAGTTGTTTTGCTAAAGGTTATGCAATAACGTTCAGTAAAAATCTCAATCCCAAACGGGCCAATACCGCAACAACTTATTGTAATACAAGATTGTCTTACAATCGGATTTTCATCATTTAAAGTTCTGGAATTCCCAACAAATCCAAACATAATTGTGGCAATTAAGCCAAATAATAATTTTTTCATTTTAAAAATTTTTAAGGTTTAAATCCAGAACCATTCTGAATTTTTTAGTTTTTAATAAATAACTCTCGTGTTATTTGTTATGTCAAAACTACGGCAGCCCTTAAAGATGAAATTACACCTAAAGTGTAAAAAAGGTTAAAGCAAAAAATTACAGATAAAAAAAAACGACAATCCTTATGGACTGTCGTTTTATGTTTTTGCTTTTTTTTAATTAAAGCAGTCTTTCAAAGTCTTATCATGCAACTAGTTGTCGCTTATTTTGCCCTTGGGAAAGATACATAGTAATAACCGTCCTTTTCTGTCACGGCATATGTTCCTCTTGCCACCACGTATTCCCCTTGCACCCCTATTGCCTCTGATACTGTTCGTGGCAAGGAAAACGGAGCCTCCACGAAAAGCCCATTTTTTAAATAACTTATATTTTGCTGGTAGAATGCTTTACTGAAAGCATAAGAAACCTCGGTTTCACTGATTCGTGCAATACTTGCTTGAAAAGTACTTCCGCTGCCAACAGAACCTGAACACATACCCGAGGCACTGACGCAAGGCCCGGCATAACTGGATACCCTCCCGAATCCTACATCAATCCTTAAAAAATTTTTAGGAGGCGCACTTTGCGCATTCACAGACAATACACCCAAAAGCACTGTAGCGATTAAGCTAAAAGCTAATTTTTTCATATAAATAGTTTTAATGGTTTAAACCTGAAACGCTTTCAGGTTTTTTCAAAACTACCCAAATCTAAAAATGGCCATATGCACCTAAAGTGTAAAAAACGTTAACATTTTTGCTGAAAAACTATATCAGTCCCAAAGAGCGGCATTCCTTTAAGATATCTTCATCATTGCCCTTTTCAATGTCAAGCAGGTCTTTTATCTTACTTTTTCTTTTTTTTATGGTATCTTCCGAAACATTCATTTTAGAAGCGATTGATTTAATCTGCAAACCGTCTGCTAGTAAAACTATGATCTCCCTGTCTAAACTATCCAGCATGCCTTTTGTGAATAAAGGCTGCTTTAGTTTTTCAATGACTAACGGGGTATAGTATATTTCACCGTTCAGTACTTTTTCAAAAGCTACAATTAAATGTGGTGGTTTGTAATCGCTTTTTATTAGTAGTCCATCGGGCTGGAATTTTCTGACGGCATTGTACAACCGGATTGTGTCAAAATGTGCTGTTAACATGATGATTTTTACATCAGGCATGTGTTTACGGATTAAAACACCTAAGTCCTCACCGTTATATATTTTCTGCTCCGGAAATGGTGGGATGGAGTAGTCTAAAAAAATGAGGTCAAAAAAAGAGCTATATGCTTTACTTGTAATAATATTATAAGCGTCTTCACAATTGTAGGCTTCCGTGGTTTCAATTGGATGTTTTGCGCTATTGAGGTTTAACATGGCCTTATAGCCTTCAATCATTCCCGGATGATCATCGATCATTAAAATTTTCACAGCCATAAACAGCAGAATTTATTTGATGTGAATGTACTATACTAAAACGGAATTATCAAATTTACTTTTGTCCCTTTGTTAACTTCAGACTGAATATCAACTGTTCCGTTTAGTTCCTGCATCCTGATTTTCATGTTTTTAAGACCAATCCCATTATTTTTCTCTTTGGTATCAAAGCCATTCCCATCATCTGAAATAGTGATGAGAATTTCATTTAAATCATTTTGCGTCACTACCACGGCAACATTCTTGGCAGCAGCGTACTTCTCAATATTTTGAAGCGCCTCTTGAAGAATTCTGTACAAATTTATTTTAATTGTATTATTAATTAAATCCCAGTTTACGGAGTCACTAACCTGAAGCTTAAAGTGAATGGTTGAATGGTTCTCAATCTTCGCGAAAAGTTCTTCAACAATCGCGATGAAATTAGAATTATCGGAAAATAAATTAGAATTTAAATCATGTGCAATATTTCTTATTTCCTCTTCCACAGCCTGGATCTCATCTATCTGTAACGAAAAATCTTCATTCTCTATTAGATTGGCTTTGTACAGTAAGGCATATAAATTTAACCGGACAGCAGACAATTTTCCCATCACGCCATCGTGAAGTTCTAATGAGATCCTTTGCTTTTCCATATTTTTACCTTCCTGTATTTTTTGATGCTGGTCTAACATCAATTGGTAAATTTCCTCGTTCGCTTTCTGTTGTTCTTGGGTTAGTAATAATTCCCTTGTTTTTGCTTTCTGAGATTTATTCATAAACCATAAAACGATTATAATCAATGAAAAAATGGAAATTGCTGTAATAATCCAGCGCTGCAAAGATAAGTTGGCTGTTTTTAAAGTCAAACTATTCCGCTCGGTCCGTATCTCATCGGTCTCAAATTCTATTCTGGCAAATTTATCCCGTGTCGCACGCTCTACAATTTGAAGGCTATCGCTTAGTGAGATGTAGCGGTTAGTATAAAACGACTTGTCATTTGGATTGCTTTCAGCCAGGAGCTGCAAAATTTTAAGCTCGTCTTCAAATATGTTGTTATTATGTGATTGAACCTGTGCGTCTTTGAAATAATAATTGGCAGTTACTGTATCTTTTGTAGACAAATAGTATTGGCCTAGGTAAGTTTTAGAGATGATTTGGACGGGAATGTTTTTTATACTATTGCCAATTTTTAAAGCCTCCTGAAATTGATACAAGGAAGTTTTATTGCCCAATTTAAATTTAGAGTAAGCCAGTGTGTTGATAAGATAGCAATAAACAGTAGAATTATTATTTTTAAAGTCATCGAATCGCAAGGCTTCATCAACAATTCGTATTGCACTTTTATACTCACTTTTCTTAAGATATATATTTGCGATATAGTTGTAAGACATTGCTTTTAAAGTCCAATATCGTTTATCCAATCTCAAATTTTCCGTAGCTTCATTTGCTTTTTGGTAATATTCAATGGCTTTATCATAGTCATTAAGTCCATCTAAAGAATTGCCAAGAGTAATGTAACAGTCATAAATCAATAAATCATAGTTATGCTGCTTTGCCATTTTTAATGCCTCTATGGAAAGTTTCTCAGCACCAACATAATCTTTTTTAAAGGTTAAAATATTAGCCCTGATATTTTTTACGTACGAAGCCATCACCAACTTTTCTTTAATTCTCAAAAATGATTTTTCCGATTTGGAAAAATAAAAGTATGCACTATCAAAGTCTGCTTCGTTGTAAAAATAGTTTGCAATACAATAGGAAGATTCGGCTATACCATTTTGATCTTTGTTAGTAAGAGCTATTTTATATAAATTTCTCGATAATGATAAATATTTATTTTTATCTCCCAATTCAAAAAACACATTTGCCAGCTCAATAGATCTTTCATTTTTCAAAGAATCATTATATTGTATAATTTTATAGGCTAAATTGGCATTAGATAACCGAATGTCTACACTGCTTTTTACATTCTGGGCATTGCTTAGTAATGAATCTAATTTGTTCTTCTCCGTTAAAAAGACAGTGTCATTTTCCCTTTGAGTACAACTCAGAAGGAAAATGACACTGCATAACAAAAATATGTTGACTGTTCTCAAAACTTATATATTCCTCAAAACTACAAATTATATTTATCAAAAAATAACTTATGGTTTTGGCGGTTTAGGTGGGATAGTTGGATTAATTGGTGGTATAATTGTTGAATTTAAAGGATCTATGATAGAATCTTTAAATCGAAAAGAACTTTCCTTGACAATTTGATTTGTTTGTTGCACCTCAACTTCATCGGCTGTACAAGAAGTAAGGACCGAAGATGTTATGATCCCGATCAGGGATACGAAAAGGAGCTTGGGAATTGATGTTGAATTCGTTTTTGTGTATGAACTGTTAATTGGTCTCATGTGTAATTAGTATTTGGTAAAACAATAATATTGTCAGGTATTTCTGGACACCTAATTCTTTAGTTAAAATTTTATGGGATAAATTGCTTCTGTAATATTACATTGCAAACCTAGTATGAGACACCAGGTAGGTTTTACATTAAAAGTGTAAACAATGTTAAATCAACGTATTATCACAGATAAAAGGATAATCCTTTGCCACTTTGCAATTAAAACACCATACACAAAGCGTGAATAATCAGTCTTTGACATCGCTTCTATACATTACGTCAATTACATTTTGGATCAATATGAAAGCTACCGCTCATGCTTCAAGCATTAATAAAGCCAAACCAAATGTTAGCTTTAGGCATTATGATCGAAACATTGTAAAAAAAAGAACCCGAATACCGACGCTTTAATTACTTCAGCTGGAATGGGCGTAACCTGCTTGCACACTCCGTATTTCATTTTTAATACTTCCTGATCTTCACAATAACCTTCTCCAACGCGTCAAGAACCAGGTCCCTATCCCGCTCTTCAATCGTATACGATTTGCTTCTCACCGATCCTGGCGACAACTCACTGCGGTGCGGAGTGGACAAAAATGGCACGATGACCTTAAAAACTTCATTCAACGATTTAGCCTGAACGATCTTGGCTTCGTCCAACGCTCTCAGGAAGGTGCTGATTTGGTCCGAGGAAAGGTTGCAAATGAGTTTTGGAATGGGCAACTCTGGTACTGTAATACAACCCTGAATGGCAAAACCTGGCCACTTATTACCTGAAATATGACACTTGTTGATTGTGTTGAAATTGTCATTCTTTTTATATCGACGTTTGTACCTTAAATTAATAGTCATGTACATTTAATTGGCTCTTGATTTTAGAACGTTGGAATGTTTAATTGCCTTTTTATGACGGTATTTTAATTTCAGCACCGCCAACATGAATTTAGTCCGAAAGGTGATATCCGTTATTTGGTTGCAAACTTCTATTGAATTTTTCTACCGATATAAAGATTTGGACTGTTAATCGAAGGTTTGATTAAACCTATGAACAGTATGTTTGAGATAGAATGACGTAAAATTGATCTTGATGCTAAAATTGATTAAAGTATTTTTTATATTTTCTCCGCTTCTAATGGGCGCCCAGGTTGGTGTCAATACTACAACTCCAGATGCATCGAGTATTATGGATATTAGCAGTTCCGATAAGGGTTTGTTAATTCCCCGTATGAGTTCATTTCCAACATCTCCTGCGAAAGGTCTTTTAATCTATCGTTTGGATCTAAATGGGTTTTACGCCTGGAATGGCAGTTCCTGGGGACAAACCGTTTTTAATGCAGGCGGAAATGGGATCCAAAGCCTGTCGGTAACGGGAACTAATGGAATTGTAGTTACGGGCAGCCCCGTCTCTACTTCCGGAAACGTTAGCTTAAGCCTAAGCTCAGTTCCGAACCAAGTTTTACAAAATTCATCAATAAATGTCTCACTTGGCACAACTGGCACGGGCCCGAATGTTACCGGATCACCAGTTGCGTTGGGCGGTACCGTAAATATAAATATTCCCGATGCCGGAGCCACAACGCGAGGCATTGTCAGTACCGGCGCCCAGTCCTTTTCAGGTGTAAAAACATTCAATAACGCACCGGTGATAGGAGGAATTACACCCGGCAACCTGTTGTATACTACCAGTTCAGGAACGGTTGCATCAGTTTCAATCGGCGCCGGTTTATCATTTTCTTCAGGGACTTTAAATGCTACCGGCGGCGGAACGTCTTCAGGATGGACACTCAACGGAAATTCAGGTACGACTTCGCAAAATTTTCTAGGAACCACAGACAACAAAGATCTGCAATTTAAAGTAAGCAATACACAAGCTGGATTTATCGGCCAGGCCGGATCCTCTGAGGCGTTAAGTTTTGGAATCAATGCAACAGCTGCATACAAATCGACAAGTCTTGGCGGATTTGCAGTCGCGAATGGCAATGAATCTGTGGCTGTTGGCAATAATGCAGGGGCATTATCCTACAGAAGCATTGCAATTGGCGGAAGCGCAAAAGTACCGGTAGGCTCAAACAATGATGCAGTTGCCTTAGGATACAATGCAATTGCCAATTCCTACCAGGGCATAGCCATAGGAGCAAATGCAAACACGTCCGTTGGCAACAATGGCCTTGCAATCGGGGTGGGAGCCAATGCGACGGGATTCCAATCGCTTGCACTAGGGAATACTGCCAACGCTTCTGCGCAAAATGCTACAGCAGTTGGTAATGGTTCTGTCGCAAATAAGGCTAACACCGTAATACTAGGAAATGCTTCGATTAGCGTTGGTATAGGCACCTCTACTCCAACATCAAAATTACAAGTCACCGGACTTCCGTATTTTTCAAGTGATGCTGCGGCAGGAAATGCGGGGCTTACGGCCGGAGCATTTTATCAAACCAGCGGGACAGGTACAGGGATTTTTTCAAATTTGGGAGTACTTATGGTTAAACAGTAAGTTTATGCTGTTCCATATATATTACGTAATCTTGCTCGCACTATAGTCCCTCGAACATTCATTGCTCTCTCCCCTAAGATGCGGTTGAACCGGATATTCGCATCCGCACACTTCCCTACCGCAAGATCAGAATAGATTATTAAGAACACAGGTGTACTGATAAAGAAGGTCTTGCGTGCTCTTGGTATGCTTTCAAGAGTTTTATTGTCTTTCATACGCCTCATTATCTCAAAAGACAGGCAAGGCCAGCACCTGCACCTTTGTCGTTTGCTACCTCTTGTGGTCTGTGAAGAGGTAAAAGACGAGCTTATACTTCAGCAGAGTTTCCCTTTCCGGAGTCACCAATTGTATTAATATCGTGAAGTTTGTAGTGGAACAGACCTGTAGTTATGGAAGTAACGTTTGGCGGGAAGTTTCGTGGCAGTGCTCACAATATCTCACAATACAAACCACAGCGCTGTCCTGTTTTCTTATACGCTCTTGCCTTCAGGCACCGTCAAAAGATATGTGATGCTTTTGCGCTTTGTCAAAAGATCAAAAAAGGAGTTGGCTTCGTGAATCAACGCATTATTATCTATGGCCTCGATTCGGTACTTGTGACCGATTCGCGTTAGTTAAAGAGATCTGATTGGTCCTATTGCTGAATTGTAAATAGAGAATAGTTGAACATTTGCATCGTTAGATTTTTATGAATACTGGACGATAAATTGGTGTTATAGCGATCTATAAATCTTGCAATCCAACACTTGGTGTTCGATACGCACCATTTCCTGTAGTTAAATCATCTGAAATTCTCAATAAAAAAAGCCTTTCACATGTAGCGAAAGGCTTTGATATGTAATTTGCATTAGCGTCAGCTATCGTTTAATCACGCGAAACGTTTTCAAATTTTCGCCCACCGTAACAACAATATTGTATACACCCGCCGGATATCCTGCTCCGATTTTTTGTTGATTAACATCTGTAGCATTAGCGGTGCGGGTTTCGATCAGTTTTCCAAGCATATCATATACTTTTACATTTACCACAGCGTTGGCTTCACTTGCAATATTTAAGGCGAAAGCATCATCAAAAGGATTTGGATAAGCGTCGATAGTAAAAACATCCGGTGCCTGTTCCATGAACTTATCCGTGGGAACTTGCGGAATTGCTCCACCTGGTGCAGTAATCATACATGAGTTCCCGTAGGCCGACCAATCGCCGGTGGTTTTTACAGCCACCTTTACACTGTATTTTGCCCCTGGAGTAAAATCTGGGATCTCGTTAAAGGTAAAGTAATGGCGTCCTTGAGATAAGACAGTGACCTGGTTTGTAGCAATATTAGTTACTTCAAAACGATATGCTGTTGCGTAGAGCAATACTTCGCTGTAGAGGAAAGTTCCTTTGTTGGCCACTGTTTCACCGCAGAGGAAAAGTTTTGGTGCGTCCGGCGTCCTTACCATACAAGCGTTCCCATAGTAACCCAGCCAGATCCCATTGCGTTGCACCATTACATCCACCGAATATTCTGTTGCATAGTCGTAGCGCGTCAATTGGTTAAAACCGAAAGCAGCTGTAGGGCGTTCGATAATCTGGACATCTGAAAGATTCGATTGGTTTGTGATCCTGAAACGGTAGCCTGTAACCGCTGCAATCCTGAATTCTGCATTGATACTCTGGTAAATTTTTGTAAGGGTGGTTCCGCATCTGTCTGCCAAAACCTGTGAGGTGATCTGCCTGCCTTCATCTATGGTACCATTGCAATTGTCATCGATGCCATTATAGTATATCTCGGTGACTCCGGGATTTGCCGCGACACCGTTTAAAGGATCATCGTTACAATCGGCATTGTTTAACGAGTACCCTGGAGGTGGTGTGTTTGCGTTGACCGCGCAAATGCTCACTAGGTTTCCCGTTCCGTATGAATCTCCGTCGGCATCCACATAAAAAGGAAATGCGCTTTGTATGCTCGCGTTGTAGTCATCACAGTCGACTCCTATGAATGCTTCCGAATATCCTGGAGGAACTGAAATGCCATAGCAAACTAATGTGGGGTCACCTATAGCATACCCGTCACCGTCAACGTCCATATAGTCCCCATCATCTGCATATAAATTGCCGATCCTGAAAATAGTGGCATCACTGTCATTGCAATCGGTGCTGTAAGTCACATAACCCGCTGGAGCACCCGCACAGGATACGATGCTGAAAGACGCATTTCCATAACCATCACCATCCGTATCGGCGTAATACGTAACATTAGGATTAACCGCAATGGTCATTGTGGTTGTGGAAGCACATTGTCCTGCCGCTGGAGTAAATGTATACAGCGTGGTGGCCGTGTTGTCCAGACCAGGTGACCAGGTTCCGGAATACCCTTCATTTGAAGTAGTAGGCAAGTCAGTCAATTCCGCACCAGCGCAGATCGGCGGGACCTGGGCAAATGTTGGCGTAACAGCATCGTTAATCGTAAGAAATGCACTACTAGAACGGGTCAGGTCCATTTTTAATTTTGAATAAGAACCATCCCTGTTGGGCGTGATATTCATGCCGTCGGAAATGATACCGATCCTGACAGTCTTTGATTTTGCGGAATTACTCAGGTAGGCTGATGTGCCTCTCAAAACCACGTAACATCTCAATCCGCCGCCAGTAGAGTTCTGTGGAATGTCGATACTTAAATTCGTATTGCCGTAAATGTTATTGTCAGAGGGATTCCCGTCATAATCACCGTATAAGACGACCGAGGATTCATTTCCATTAAAAGTTTCGGAACGTGTAGCCGGCTCATAGTACAAAACGAAAGCATCGTTTTTGATGTCAGTACCTTCGGCTGCCGTACCGTCATTTGTAATCATCAGCTTGCTTAAAACCTGTCCTGAAGTGTTTCCATTTGCAATGGTAAAGGACATTATGACGTTGCTATTCGCAGCCCCGTAGCATACATCGCTGACAACTGAGTTGGTTGTCGGGGCCACATCTACAACAAAGAACGTGCGCTGACTGAAGCCTATCGCAGTGGGTATTGGGTATGAGCGGCCTCCGCCACAATAATCTGCATGAACCGATGAAGCATATACAAATCCCGGGATTCTAAGGGCAGGCCCAAGATTAAGGTTATTTGTACTTTGAGATATGTTGGTTCCGCCGCAGCTGTTAATGGGCGTTCCGTAAGTTACAACTGCAAAATTAGGGGGACTATTATTAATTGAAGTTCTTGCAAACAACTGATAAATATTTCCCTTGTTTCCGGAGTTAAGCAGAAAACTGGTTGGTGTTGCATCTTTTTCAATATATCCATACTGTCCTAGTCCAGAGGATGGGTCGATGTAAGGGTCAGGCTGGGCAGATAGTATACCGCATGCAAAAAGATAGAGAAATGTAAATTTTCCTTTAAGTAAATGTTTTTTCATATTTTTTTTATTTAAAAATCGTAAGAATGCATTAGCATATTTTAAAAGCGCTTTTAGAATTCATTTTACTCATAATCAAAAGCTGTAGCGGCAGCAACCTAAGATTGTAGTTCTTTAAATTTAAGCAGTCAATAATTAGAATAAAAAAGGCCTTTCCCAAACTGCAAAGGCCTTTATAAACAATTAAAAATTTTGTCTCCACCCGATTCAACTTTGCCCGTGTGCTCTATTTGCTTAAATAGTAAATTCAAGGAAATTTAATTTACAAATCCCCAGATATTATATTTGCAATTAGTCCATTGATGATAAGAAGGTCAAGGTCAATAGCTATGGAAAGTTCCGTGCTTTCACCCTTGCGAAGTGAAACATCCGGCATTACGTAGACTGCCCGAGACTTCATTAAGTTCTGCAATTTTGCTGTAAATCCCGAGCTGAAGTTACCGGTTTGCATTTCGAAGTAGGGATTGTAAACCTTGAATCCCTTTGACTCCAGTAACAATTGGACTTTCCGAATCCCCTCAATGAACGTCGCAGACAATTCTATCGGCGGATTCGCTATAATATATATTTGAAATCTCTTTTTAAACATTTGCTATTATGGTATGAGTCTTGTCAAAAGACAGCCTTTTAAAGTACCAAATCTATAGAGTGACATCATCCCTGCGAAGGAATGCATGCTAGTCGATGGCTGTCTTTTTACTGACAAGATGCTGACCAATCCGTTTGAATCATTACAAACTATCAGTTAATACGATTCAGCTCTGCGTGAAAAAAAAATTCTTCACAATCACTTTCATTATGTAAGGTTAGTGTTTTGGCATCTCCATAAATAAGCATAGGTGGCTGCTGTATCATCGACAGGTTCAAATCCATAGCAATTTTTAATTCAACATTTTGACCTTTTACAAAACATACATCATTAAGGATGTAGACCGATCCGCATGTTATTAGCTTCTGTAAACCCAAGCGCCAAACCTCCTCATTGGGATGTAATTCAGGATCAAAATTTTCCAATGGATTGTGTACGTTAAATCCTCGATTCGACAACTGCAGCTGAGCACCAAGATATTTACGCCTCTGCTGTATTGTGATGATATTACTCCTTTGCCCAATGATGTAGACATCACTAAACTTTCTTTGGTATGTTTCACCCATAATAGTTATCCTTTTAATGTTCTATAAACAAACTATGATTCTTATAAATTTTGATCCTATGAGGGAAACCAGTACAGGAATGCTAAAGATTCACGTAATCCGGCGCTCCACCATAAGCTGTCTAAGCATTTTTCATTTTTTAAGCAAATCCATTTCTTTTGCTGCCCTTCAATTTTTTGTTGATATGCCGGATGATTTGTTTTGCATCATCCTTAAGTTTTGCATCAATCTTAAGCTCTACCCGATCATTTTTTTTTTCAATAAGCATATCATACTTGTAGTGCATAATTCTTAACCCCAAGTAGGCACTTGCTGCCGCTGCGAATCCAAGGATGATGCGTCCATAGTCATCCGTAACTACGAAAACACTTGCAACAGCAAATAAAACAGCAAAAAGAAGGACAATCAGGTTCTTTCTGTACACACGTTGTTTCTTTAAACTGGCACCCCGAACATCTTCAAGAGCAATCGGTATACCGCTGTATTGGTGAATTAGCAATTCGTCAGTAAATACTATTCCCACAGGATTTACGATTTCAATTAAAGAAGCTGATTTGGCTATAATGTTATTATTGAGCATAGGAAATCTTTTTATTTGTCCTGTTAATTGGCGGTAGGATAAGCCTGAAATTACCCTCTATTGGTGTGGTATTAATAGATAAACCGCCAATTCACAAGAACTTTATTAACCTAACTAGTAAACCTGCTTAATGATCTACAGTGCAAATATTATAGTTCTGAAATTAAGAAAATAGCTTATGGTAATAAGCGTTCGCTTTTTTGCAATAAGTGCAATTAATTAACTAAAATGCAGATTTAGAAGTCGGAGTTTTTTTGCCTGATTTCAGCGACTTTGTGCACCAGCATTTTTGCTTCATGCAATTGTTGTTTCTCAATCCTAATTCTAATCTGTTTGACTTCGCAGAGTACAATCTGGATAAAAAACCTCTTTTTTTGAAGCAGCTGCTTCCTAAAGATGAACATTACCAGAAGATATCCTGTAACGAGTAATACATTGCCAGAAAAATAAAAAATGACTCCGCATATCAAAATCATTGCGAGTAGTTTTACAAAGTCTGTTGCAGTGCCCTTTCGCAATTTGATTGTCGCGATCTCCTGAATTTTAAGACTGAGATTATTACTTTTTAACTGTAGGATATTGTCATAAATGACACCCACGTTGTTGTCTATGTTCATGTTATTTTTTCGCTAATAGTTTTATTTTTTGCAATGCGGACTGCCACTCCGGGTAAATCCCAATGACTGTTTTATCCTTGTCCAATAAAATAAATGTCGGGGTAGCCATAATGGCGTAGTCATTTACAATTTTACCATTCCACTTTTTGAAGTCGGAATAGTGTAACATATTGCCCAGTGATTTAATTGCCGCCTGATAATCTTCCTTTTTATCGTCCAAACTGATTGCAAGCGTTTTTACGCCATCCAAATACCTGAGTTCCTCGTTTACCTTTGGCAGTTCGTTCATACAGTAAGGACACCAACTGGCCCAAAAGACAACCATTGTAATGGGAGATATGAGATTTGATAATAGTTGTGGTTTGCCATCAACATCATATTCTATTCCCGGGGCCTTCCCGCCAATTCTAAGTGGGCTTATTTGGTTGACAGAAGTTCTATTGCTGGCAATTGATCCTTGGGATAACTTGCAAGACGTTCCATACTTCTGATCCAGGTAATCAATAACTTTTGTTTGAGAAATTTCACTAAACCCATGCCTAAGGTAATTACAGGCGTACATTCGCGTTTCTGCACTGACTCCAAATTTTTTCATGACGGTATCTGTACTTTTGATGAACCCCTGCGTCATCTCGTCACTGTCGAGTTTCATTTCTTTATTCATGTGGTAGGACAGATATTGCAAAATCAAATCGTTGTACACCGGTGTATTGATCAACGTTGGATCATTAGTATCAATCCCGTCCCAAAAATGCAACCTCCTGTAATAATTTTGAATGCCGGCAAGATCAAGCGGATTTGAAAAATAAACTGGGGTATTGAGAACCAATTTTCCAATTAAGTTATTTCCATTTTTCCCAAGGAACTTGCTGCGCATATCCGTATACTGCCCTTTCAGAATGGTGGACTGTTTAAGCATCATCTTAACCACAGCGTCGTTACTGTCGGGATAATCACCTATGAAATAATCCACGGCGTAGATTTTGCTCAGCAAATTCGCCGTTTCTTTTTTAAAATCGTAGTAGGCGCGGTTAGCATCTGATTCCGTGAAAACTGGTGCCTGATTGCCGCCATTTATGTTTAAATTGAAACTGATATGCCTCTCAGAACCTGTTACGATAATATCCACATACTTGGTGTTGTCTTCCAAACTGTAAACAAGCCTATACATTCCAGGCAATGTTGGCTCCGATAGGTTGAGCGTGAATTGTTCCCCTGAGATAGGCGCCTTAGTTATAGCTTCCAGATTTTTCGAATATTGTTGGACCGTAACTGAAGAAAACCGCTGGTTACCTATTAACCGACCTTTGATGGTAATACTGTCGGTAGTCAGCCTCCTGTAGAATATGTCTTTAGCCTGATGTGACATAGCTAAAATGTCGAAAGCCATAGCAAAGTCTGGCTTGGAACTTATTGCAACCAACGTACAGCCGTTTTGCTTAAGTGGCTTTGCGGAAGAAATCAAACTTATCAATAATGCAATTGCTATTGTGATCTTATTATTCATTTTAAGATATTTAAGTGGCAGACTATGGTTGTGATGAGAACTGATAGAAATTGGTTTTTACAATTTTTAAGTTCAACCCCTCGTTTGCATAATCCATGATGATCGTACCCAATTTTCCTCTAGCGGTTGAGAAAAAATCCTGAAGCCTCGGATTTATATTATTCTTTACTGGCAGGAGATTTGGTAAAAATCCTTCCATGATGTAACCACTTGCGAAATTGACATATAGTTGATTGGTCTGATCACTTTGAGCCCGAGCTGTCAACTCTCTTATAAGACTCCACTTCAGATCAAATTCATGAGGTGCCATTTCATATTTGTCCTGAGCACTTACTATAGATCCCTTGTCCCAGGCAGGAATACCAATGACAGGTGGACGGCTGAGATCAAACCGGCGGAAAAGTGTAATTTTACCACGGGCCTCTGACAAATTTGGGATTTGGACCCCAAGATTCCATAAATTAGGTTCTTGATTTACAAAGTTCACTAGTTGTGAATGAACCTCATTATCACTAATAGTACAGGGACGGATGAACGAAATTTCACTTGACTCCCCTTTTAACGACATGATTACGGCTTCTGATGGATTGTTTTGCAGGAACGTCCGTACGTCGTCTAGTATCTGGTAAAATCGCAATTGCTGGCGAACCGGTCCATGCCAAATGGCAAAGTCACTGCCACAAACCCTAATATCTAGAAAGCGCACGCCAGCCTCTAACTGCTCCAAAACCGTAAGTTCCTGAGTTTTTGCAGTACCCGCTATTCCAAAACCCTCTATTCTAGCTGCCGAATCATGCGTTCCTGGCATGGTCAGCTGAGACAGGTTGGTTTCGTCTGGAAAAGCATCCATCCATTTTGAAAGCGTATATAATTTTACAGGGAAACTACAATTAGGATTGGTATTTAAACTAAAATTAAATGTTCCGGATCCACCTGCGGTGCCAGTTGCCGTAAGGGTGATGTCATGCTCCCCTACAGTAGGGAACTCTCCACTTCCGGAGAATGCAATACCGTTGCGTTGGGCCGTGATGTGGTATGAGCCGGGTATAGTCACATTGGCCTTAATGACTTGTTTTATATCGGGGACGACTTCGATCTTAGACAGAATCTTATGCACAGCCGGGATGCTGCTGTAAGTAGTCACTGTTGCAGTACCATTGGTGGACGGGCTGATAAATTCCCTGGTAAACGTACATTTTGGATTGGTGTTGAGTGTAAAGGTGTATACGCCACTTTGTAACGGAATACCGGAAGCAGTCAACTCAAATGTAAAATTCCTCGGCGCGCCTGAGGGAGATGCGGAACCTGAGAATGTCACGCCATTTTGAGTATCGGTTGTAATAGTATAGGTGCCAGCCCTGGTCATTTCCACGGTAATTGGTTGCCTAACCCCGGTTGCTGGCGCACCTGCATATAATACTCCTATTGGATTGGACGAACAGTTTGGATTTGCGAATACTGCAGTACCATTGGAACTTGGATTAACTGTAACCGTACGAATGATGTTACAGGTCGATGTAATGTTGAATATGAAAAATATAGGTTCTAATCCGGTAGCAATGCCTGTTGCGGTGAGCACTACATCCTGCACTCCCAATCGGGTAAACGAATCGGTACGGGAAAAAGTTAGCCCTCGCCCTGTCGCTACTATATTGTATGATCCCAATCGGGTGACGTCAACCGATAGGGTTTGTGTGACATCAGAAACTGGAACGCCGGAAGCAATAGTCCCGGACTCCCTGTTGCACGAAACTACCGACATAATCGCCGTTCCACCGGATGACGTCTCCCCTTGTGCGACCCTGTCAAAAGCACAGGCGTCCAAAGTATTTGTTGTGTACCGGAAAGCCCCTCCACCTGCAAACGGTGTTCCGGTTGCCGTTAATAGAATGGTATTAGGGCCTTGGGAAACATTATTCACACCGGCAAAGGTTACCCCGTTCGCCGTAGCGGTAATATTGTAGCTTCCTGCTGTCGTAGCATTTACACTAAGCCGCTGGGAAACCCCTACAACTTCTCTGCCCGCAATCAATGTGCCATCAGAGTTCGTAGTACATGAATTTATAGTCATCATTGCAGTGCCATTTGACGACGGGTTGAGTCCCACACTCCAGTCAAAATTGCAGGCTTTGCTACTGTTAAGCACAAAACTGCTATTGCCTATGGCAGTAGGTTTTCCCGATGCTTCAAGTTCAATATCATAAACTCCTTCAGAGGGAAAATTCCCTGTTTTCGAAAATACAACACCGTTAACAGGGTTGGTGGCAATCGTATAACTTCCGCCTGATGCAACGGTGGCACGAATCATTTGGTATGCGTCTGATACCGGCATATTAATACCCAGTGACCCTCTGCGGCCTAGGGAGCAATCGTAGTTTGACACCACAGCTGTTCCATTGCTGCTTGACGGCACAGCCGTAGCGTTACACGTCATTAATCCATGGGTGTTCCATGCGCCGGCTGTACCTGTCCTTGCCACTGTAATTTTGTCGTAAGTACCCGAAGTACTGATATTGAATACCAATGATCCTCCAGATCCGGAAGTGGTGCGAATCACCCCTGAAGTACCCACTTGTGTGCTGGTAAAGTTTGCCGAA